>Ga0315310_10000232_pt1 | contig 36760 bp, 30 predicted proteins | sample TDP5_MG_FD_203630 | JGI IMG/M metagenome (GOLD analysis project Ga0315310, IMG submission 203630) | Freshwater sediment microbial communities from Lake Towuti, South Sulawesi, Indonesia - TDP5 | ecosystem: Environmental > Aquatic > Freshwater > Lake > Sediment | place: Indonesia: South Sulawesi...
GCCCTCTCCGAAACCATCCCTTGTCGCTTTCATCTCAAACATTTATCTTTCCTTTTTAGCAATGCCCTTTATATAATTGAAATCCCGATTTCTGATCGGGACTCAAAATGACTGCGGGGGGCTTCAATTTATCTGGAAGGGATCGATAAGAAGAGTTTTCAGGAATAATCTAAATCCTTCAGGGCAATTTTCGCTTCTTCTTTTGAAGGTGCTTTCCCATGCCATTCAACCGCATTCTCCATAAAAGAGACACCCTTCCCTTTTATTGTTCTTGCAATAATGACGGTTGGTTTTCCCTTAATTCTTTTTGCTTCCCCAAACGCCTGAAGGACCTCTTCCATATTGTTCCCATTGATTTCTATTGTATTCCAGCCAAAAGCCCTCCATTTTTCAGATATGGGATTTGGACTCATTATCTCGTCAATTCGTCCATCTATCTGCAAACCATTGTTGTCAACAATTCCACAAAGATTGTCTAACTGGTAATGAGAAGCTGCCATCGCCGCTTCCCAGATTTGTCCTTCCTCAAGCTCGCCATCGCCCATCAAGCAATATACACGAGCCTCTATTTTGTCTATCTTGAGCCCCAAAGCAACACCGTTGGCGATGGATAGGCCCTGTCCAAGTGACCCGGTTGAAACTTCTATTCCAGGTAAACCATCAGCCTTGGAAGGATGACCCTGAAGCCGGCTCCCAAGTTTTCTTAAGGTCTTTAACTCTTCTAAAGGAAAGTACCCGGCTCTCGCTAAACAGGCGTACATCGCAGGACAACTGTGTCCCTTGGAAAGAATAAACCTGTCTCTCTCTCTCCACCATGGATCTTGAGGGTTATGCCTCATAACAGAAAAATAGAGAGCTGCCACAATGTCGCTTGCCGAGAGAGCTCCGCCAGGATGGCCTGAACCGGCTTCAGCAAGCATCTCAATAATGTCCTTCCTCACGTGTCTAGCGATTTGTTTAAGTTTTTTAATGTCCTCATTTTTTCTCATCTTATTTCTCTTAAGGTTTCTTAAAATCCAGACCACAATCAATCGTAGTTAACACTATCAAAGGTGCTTCCCTAGCGTCTGAATGAGCCTTAAAGAATTGACAAACTTGATATCTATCACCAATTTTCCAGGCTACTTTTTCCGCAATTTCGCTCTTATCTCATCAAGTAACTCTTTCGGACTGAAAGGCTTAACCAGATATCCTGAAGCTCCTGCTTGCAGTCCTTTCATCACATCCATCTCTTGTCCCAAGGCAGAAAGGATCACAATCGGGATATCCTGAGTAGTCTTATCTTCTTGCAATTTCTCAATAGCCTCAATCCCGTCCATCTTGGGCATCATAACATCCATCAATATCAAATCCGGCTTCTGCTCTTTGGTTATCTCCAGAGCTTCTATACCATTATAGGCAATAAGAACTTCAAAGTTGTTCTTCTTTAAAAGAAATTCCACCAATTGCACCGTAGTAGAGTCATCTTCAGCTACCAATATTTTTGTCATTATTTTTTCCTCTCAACGGAATTTTCCTTATCGCAGTACCACCCCGCCGAGATATCTACTGCGATTCAACAAATTCTTCGCCAGCGAACAAACTATCTTTCAACGCCGCTTCGGAAAAATCTCCTTGTGCCTTACCATTGCGACATCAAGAAGGATATTCAGGTACTTGTACTTTTTCTCCACATCACTAAAAGGAATAAAATGAAGAGAAATATTTGCGTCGCCCAGTATTACTCCTAACATTCTGGAAAACTCACCTGTTGCAAGACTGCTCCCCGGTGCAGGTCCCAATACTATAGCGATCCTCACTTTACCTGTTTTACAAATCTCAGCAAACATCGCGTAGTTCAATTTTTTTTCGGGAAGATACTCCTTCTCAAAAACTGCTTCCAACTGGAATTTCAACTTATGCTTCTTTAAAACCTCATTAAACTGTGCCCTTAGTTTTTCAAGCTCCTTACCGTACCCTTCAGGATAAAAGTAGCCCACCTCAACCTTCCGTAACGCGGTCTCAACCCCTGCCTCTTCCATTGATGGAAGTGCGACCTCAGGGGCAAGTTCCGGCTCTGGCACTTTTGCTTTTATCTCTTCAGCCGGTTTTGAAATCCTCTTCTTCTTGATTTCCTCAACCTCTTCTTCAGCCACCTCTTCCTTAGGTGGAGCAACTTCAGGAGGCACAATTTCCTTAACTTCTCGGGGAGCATACTTCTTACACTTATAACAGTACCACCGGTCGTATGTTTCAATATAGGTAAGCTCCTGTCCACAAGTCGAGCATGTCCTCTCCTTCCTAACCTCTAAAGGGGGAGCCGGTACCTTTTCTCTTTTTGGTTTAGGCTCTATTGTCTCAAGTGCCTCTGCTTCTTCCAACTCTTCTCTTTCCCTCTCAGGGAGCAAGTCGTTCATCAATCCACGAACTAAATCTATGGTTATCTCTTGTTTTGTCAACTTACTATAAGCATCAATTCGTTTAAGAAAGCCTTCAAGTTCGCGAATGTTAGATTTTAGTTTTCCGGCGATATATACCAGTATATTGTCACTGAGGTCAAGGTGTTCAATTTCCTCCTTCTTTTTAAGAATGGCGATCCTCGTTTCCAGATTAGGAGACTTAATATCCGCAATCAAACCCCACTCAAATCTCGATTTCAATCTCTCTTCTAAAGTGGTTAGTTGTTTGGGTGGCTTATCCGAACTAATTACAATCTGCTTGTGAGCGTCGTGAAGAACATTGAAGGTATGGAAGAATTCCTCCTGGGTTGACTCTGCCTCAGCCAAAAATTGGATGTCGTCAATTAACAGGAGGTCTACTTGCCGGTAGCGCTCTCTGAACTTTTCCAGGGTTCCCTTTCCAATCGCCTCGATAACTTCGTTCATAAACCTCTCAGTAGTAACATAAAGTATTTTCGCATTGGGTCTTTTTTTGTGCATATAGTGGCCAATTGCATGAAGTAAATGAGTCTTGCCCAGCCCCACGCCCCCGTAGATAAATAAAGGATTATAAATTTCTCCCGGGCTTTTCGCTACAGCCTGGGTGGCTGCGTGAGTAAATCTATTAGAGGCACCAACCACGAAATTCTCAAAGGTGTATGCAGGATTCAACCTGGACTCTTCAAGTTCCTCAATAGGCTGCTCGAACTCCTCAGGCTCTCGTCTAACCTCTTTCTCTCGAGTCTCCTCTCGAGCTTCCGCCTGGGAAGCGAGTTTCTTGCTGGCGTCCATATATTCGTCCAGCATTTTGATTATTTTTTCCTTCAACTCGGGGTCAACATTGTGCACATAAAAGGCCCAGTTGTATTCCTTGTCCTCGGGAACAAAAGGACGGCTGCAAATAGAGACATTTCCAACCTTTTCTATTAACCCGGTGATGTCCCTCTCTTCCCCCCAGACTCTTATCTTGTACCTCCTTTCCCCTCTCTGGGTTGGAGAAAAACTCATGCTCCAGCGTTCAATCATCTTGACCACCTGAACAAAATAGACATTCGTCTTATTCCCAGCCAAAATAACATCTTTAGACGATTGCTTTTCATTTCTGCTTTAAATATTTTTTCTCTATTTCTTTTATCTTTTCTATCCTGCGGAGATGCCTCTCACGCCCAAAAGGAGAATCCAGCCAACTGGTGACTATACCCATTATTCTATTTTCATCAATACTCGAACCTAAACAAATAATGTTTGCATTGTTATGTTCAGACGCCAACCTTGCCATTTTTTCGTCGCAAACCAGAGCCGCCAAAACCCCGGGAACCTTGTTAGCGGCAATGCTCATTCCTATTCCGGTCTTACATATCAGAATCCCCCTCTCATAATTTCCCTCGGCAACAGCTTCAGCAACCTCTACTGCATAATCCGGGTAATCGCAGGATTCTTCCGAGAAGCAACCAAAATCGCCCACTTCGTAATTTAGTTTTTCAAGTTTCTCTTTCAAGCCTTTTTTTAATTTGAGCCCCTGATGGTCAGAGCCAATAGCAATTTTCATATTCAAGTCTTTTAAATTAGAGGAAGATCGGAACTCGCACTAATAGTTTACAATCTTCACGAAAGATTCCACATTTAGACTTGCCCCGCCGACTAAACCCCCATCTACATTTTCGCAAGACATCAAAGCCGAAATATTATCAGGATTAATGCTTCCTCCGTATAAGATTCTTACCTCTTGAGCATTCTCCTTCCCAAACATCCGTCCTAACAATTTTCGGATAAATCCCTGAACTTCTTCGGCTTGCTCAGGCGTCGCCGTCTTTCCCGTACCGATAGCCCAGACGGGCTCATATGCCAGTACCAATCTTTTAACTTCCTTCTCCGTCAATCCAGATAATCCTGTCTCAATTTGGTCCTCTACTACTCCGAAAGCCTCTCCTCTTTCTCTCTCTACAAGCGTCTCCCCTACACAAACAATCGGAATAAGACCCGTAGAAAAAGCTACTCTCGTTTTCTTATTTACCATCTCATTGGTTTCACCAAAATATTGGCGTCGCTCAGAGTGACCTAAGATAACATAACTACACCCAACATCCTTCAGCATTCTTGGCGATACTTCTCCCGTATATGCTCCAGAAATTTCCCAGTGCATATTCTGGGCACCAAGTTTTATCCAGGAACCTTTGATAGTTTCCTCTACTTGAGAAAGAACGGTAAAAGGAGGACAGAGAACTACTTCCTTATCCGTAATCTTTCCCACCCTATTTTTTATTTCTTGAGCTATCTTCACCGCTTCCAAAGTAATCTTATTCATTTTCCAGTTAGCGGCGATAATTGGCTTCCTCAACCTTCGTCTCCAAGAAACAATTTAGCAAATTTGGCAAGACTAAACAAGCAAAAAATCAACCTGCCCCACACAAATACATAAGTTACATTTACCCCGTAGAACAGTCTAAAATTTATTATAATCCACATTCCCAAGGGTGTCAAGAAAAAAGGTAAGTATTCTCTGGAGAAAAAAAACCCCTTGTTAGTGAAGGCGAATTGCCGGAAAATTTTAGTAACCTCAAAATGATCCTTCTCTCTCTTTGCTAAACTTTCGAGTCTCACCAGCAACCGTCTTTTAACAAGGGGTCACTTCATAGGGCAAAATTCGAGCCTATTGATTATCTCTTCTTCTTTTTTGCTTTCTTCTTCGCCATCTTCTTCCCCCCTTTTTTCGCAGTCTTTTTTCTAGCGGCTTTCTTCCTTTTCTTGCCGCCGCGGGCCATCCTTGCCCGGGAGATATCTCCTTCTTTATCAAGGTAATAGAGATAACCGGGAACCTTTCTGACACCGCCCCTCGCTATCTTTACGGGGCTCCCACCTCTTTTGCCACCCCGGGCCATCTTAACACGAGAGACATCTCCTTGTTTGTCGATGTAATAGAGATACCCTTCCTCTCTTCTCACACCGACCCTGGCAACTTTTTCTCCCATCTCTTTCTCACCTCCTCCACTTTAAAGACATAGAAACTACACGGTCTCAAAATTTCCCCAGTCCCTTCAAGTTCCCATGTCCTTCTTGTTCTTCTCAGGCGCAAGTTTCGTCGGGGACTCCGGGGGTACAGTAATAATTTTCTCTTTTAACCAGGCATCGATCATATCTTTAGAAAACTTATACTGTCTGCCAATTTTGGAAGCCGGAATTTTCTTCTGGCGAATCAATTGATAGATTTTGGATTTGCTCAATCCTATATACTGAGATAGCTCCTTAGTGCTCATTATATCTTTCATCAGATTCACCTTTTTAGAAATTTTTAGCGATATATTTTATTATCAAACCTTATCCTTTGCTATTAATTATAATATATTTTCACGAATTGTCAAGTAAAAAATTTAAATTTTTTTTTGTAGCAATTTGTTTTAGACATTCGCATCTAATATCATCAAGCATAATCAAGGCCGAAATGGTATCAGGAAGTATCTTTTGCTTATTTTTTGTATTCGCTTTAAGAGGTCATAGAAAATAAAAAAGGCGAAGGCAATTGCCTTCGCCATAATCTGCTGGAGAATCTTTTCCGAATAGGATTTTTTTATATTACGCCGTCTTGGGCAAACTCACTTTTATTCCCGGCCCCATAGTCGAGGAGACACCGATGCTTCTCAAATATTGACCTTTAACGCTGGGCGGTCTAACTCGCTGGACTCCTCCTATAACCGTATTAATATTCTCTACGAGTTTTGTCTCATCAAAAGAAGCTTTGCCCACACTTAAATGGATAATTCCATAGCCATCGGTGCGAAATTCCACCTGTCCGGCTTTAATTTTTTTTATTGCATCAGCGATCTCAAATGTGACAGTACCCGTTTTGGGACTGGGCATCAATCCCTTGGGTCCAAGTATCTTTCCTAACTTGCTCAAGTCGCGCATGCAATCAGGAGTAGCTATCAAGGCATCAAACTTAATGGAGTCCTTGGCAATCTTCTCAATTAAATCTTCTCCTCCTACAAAATCTGCTCCTGCTTTTTCTGCTTCCTTCGTTTTCTCTCCTTTTACTACCACAGCCACAACTTTGCTCTTCCCTGTCCCGTGTGGCAATACAACAGTTCCTCTTACTGCTTGGTCTTGCTTCTTCGGGTCAATTCCTAATCTCAAGCAGAGGTCAATAGTCTCATCAAACTTGGCACTGGCAGTCTTTTTTATTAACTTCACTGCCTCTTCTACACTGTAGACTTTATCCCTCTCAACTAATTTAGATAACTCCCGATACTTCTTACCTCTTTTCATAATCTCCCACCTGTCCCGATGAATCGGGATTTACACAACTCCTATTCTATTTCTATCCCCATGCTCCTTGCCGTTCCCTCTACCATTCTGACTGCGCCTTCTATATCTGTTGCATTTAGGTCGGCCATTTTCTTTTCTGCAATTTCTCGCACTTGCTTTTTAGTCACCTTCGCTACTTTCTTTTTATTCGGCTCTCCCGAAGCCTTTGCTATCCCTGCAGCCCTCTTCAACAACGCAGCTACCGGAGGAACCTTAGTCACAAAAATGAAGCTTCTATCCTCATATACAGTGATCACAACCGGAATAAGCATTCCGGGCTCCTGAGTAGCCGTCCTCTCATTGAACGCCTTACAGAACTCCATAATATTTACTCCGTGCTGTCCTAAAGCAGGTCCGACTGGCGGAGCAGGATTGGCCCCGCCTGCGGGTATCTGTAATTTTACTATGCCCTTTATTTTCTTAGCCATTCAATTCGTACCTATATCTTTTCCACCTGTAAAAAATCGAGTTCAACAGGAGTAGCTCGCCCAAAAATTGTAACCATTACTTTCAGTTTGCCCTTCTCTTCATTGACATCTTCCACCACGCCCACAAAGTTTTCAAATGGTCCCTCTATGACTCTGACATTGTCTTCTTTTTCAAACATAACTGCTGGCTTCGGTTTTGCCTGAGCCTCCTGCTGCGTGAGCACCACAATACTATCCACCTCTTCCTGTCGAAGAGGCACGGGTTTCACTCCACCGAGGAAACCGGTCACCCCCGGAATATTGCGTACAGCCCAGTAGGTTTCATTATCAACTAACATTTCAATCAGAACATAGCCTGGAAAAAATTTACGCTTGCTAATCTTTTTCTTATTTTTTCGGATCTCCACAATCTCTTCCGTGGGTATCAATATATTTGATACTTTATCTTTCATCTCTCCGTGGCTGATGAGTTTCTCCAAGTAGGCTTTAACTTTATCCTCGTGCCCCGTATAAGTATGAACTATATACCATCTTTTCTCCATCAGTTTTTCTCTCTCATGAATTGACTATTTTATCAATATTCCCAGTAGTATAGACAATCCAAAATCTACTAGACCCACGAAGATAGCTACCGCAATAACCAAAAGAATAACAACCATTGCAGAGCCGATTGTCTGCTTCCTGTCCGACCAGGAAACCTTTCGCAGCTCTTCCGTAACCTCTCTAACAAACTGAATTGCCTTATTCGCCACTGCCTCTCACCTATTCGCAATCTGTTCTTATAACAAAAATGTACCAAATCTGTCAATTAAAAAAATGCTCTGGGGAGAACTATGGTCTCTCAAACTGGAATGTTAGTCTTTGCCCTCATCAACCAACCTGTAGCCTACTCCCTCTACAGTTTCTATCTTTTTGCCTAGAGGGCCAATCTTTTCGCGGAGACGCCCGATGTGAACATCAACCGTGCGGGTTGTACCAAAATATTCGTAGCCCCATACCGTTTCCAACAGGAAGTTTCTGTTGAGCACATGGCCTTTTTTGTTTATCAAAATGTGAAGTAGATTAAATTCTATCGGTGTTAATTCAATCTCTTTATTTCTTAAGAAGACAGTATGTTTGTCTAGATTCAAACTCAGTTCCCCATACTTAAGAATCTCCTCTATCTTCTCCTCTCCTCTTGCCCGGCGTAGCACTGTCTTCACCCTGGCAACCATCTCTTCCTGATTAAAAGGTTTAACAATATAGTCGTCAGCACCCATTTCTAACCCGGCAACGGTTGATGACTTGGCAGATTTGACGGTTAGCATTATGATCGGAATGGAACTCACACTCTTATCCTTCTTCAAAGTCTGGCAGATTTGAAAGCCATCCATATCAGGCAACCTTAAGTCCAGAATAATCAAATTTGGCTTTGAATGATGGACTTTCTTAATCCCGTCTTCTCCACAACTGGCAGTAATCACACTAAATCCTTCTTCTGTTAAGACATCGCTGACCAGTTTCTGAATTGACACATCATCGTCTATTACCAAAATCCTCTCCCTTAACATTTCACCTTCCTTCACAAGAAAATTGCTTTCTAATCCTCTCTTTTATCTACGACGTAACTGCTCTCTTTCCTGCCTTTCGCATATCTTTTCAGTTCAGCGCCTACATCGCTGATTTCAGCAGGGCTAGAGAATTTTCTCGATTTATTTGTAACCACTCCAATAGAAATAGTCATCAAAGGGAACTTCCTAGTTCTATTGAGCCTGTCCTTGGTCACAATATAGCCTCTCTTTCTATCTTCCTCGTCATAGAGGCTCGCAACCCCCCGGTCGAAGTCCTTAATGATACCTCTACAGAGGGCGTCAACTTTGTCAGGGGTAGTGATTACGATGAAGTCATCTCCTCCAATATGACCCATAAAATCATCTAGATTCCCTTTCTCTTTAACTATCGTAAGAATGATTTGAGCAGTTGTGCGAATAACCTTGTCGCCTCTGAGATAGCTATATTTATCGTTAAAAGCCTTAAAATTACTCAAGTCCAAATATAAGACAGCAAATTGGCGCTCCCGGCTCAAACACTTCTCTAATGCTTGAGTGAGTGGAACATTCCCGGGCAATTTGGTTAGAGGGTTAGCCGAAAGGTCGCTGGCCGTGCGAGTCAGATGCGTCCTCACCCGCGCAACCAGCTCTTCCTCCTGGAAAGGTTTAGTAACATAGTCATCGGGAGCAAAACTCAGTCCAATGACTTTATCGGATGTGGTGCCCTTGGCAGTCAACATGATTATGGGAATATGGGCCAAAGAAACATCCTCTCTGATTTTCTGGCAAACCTGGTACCCGCTCATGCCAGGAAGCCTCAGGTCTAAAATTATCAAATCCGGCGGGGCCTCGCGAATCGTTTCCAATGCGCCCTCCCCGTCATAAGCCAGTCCCACTTCAAAACCTTCGCCTTCAAGAATATCTTTTACTAAATTCGCGATGTTCTCTTCGTCGTCTATTACCAGAATCTTTTCTTTGCTCATCTTTCTCCACGCCTATTATATATTACGCCTTAGGCAGAGTAAAGATAAAATTACTTCCCTTATTGAGTTGACTTTCTACACGGATTCGGCCACCGTGTGCCTCAATAATTCCTTTGACGATTGCCAGTCCCAGCCCTGTCCCTTTAACTTTCTTCCCTATACTTCCGGATGGTTTAATCTGTTGAAATTTATCAAAAATTTTTCCTAAGTCCTCTTTGGCGATGCCCACGCCGGTGTCTTTTATTGCAATCTCTACAAAATTTCCCGATTCCGCATTTTTCGCTTCTATAGTCACTTTCCCTCGTTCAGGAGTAAACTTGAAAGCATTGCTGAGAAGATTTGTTAAAACCTGTCTAATTTTGTCTTGATCAGCAGAAACTAAAGATAGGTTACTGGGAACTACTGCCTCTAACTGAATCTTCGTCTCTTCTGCCTGGGGTTTAAAAAATGTAACCATTTCCTCTATGAGCGGCGGAAGTTCCAGAGCCTCCTTTCCAAGGTCAAGACGCTTAGCTTCAATTCTTGCCAAATCCAGAATGTCATTTATGAACATCCCCAATCGAGAAGTATTGTTTTTGACAATTGTTAAATATTCTATCATTTTCTCATTGAGTGACCCGGCTTTTCCCCTTAAGATAAAATCCACATAGCCTTTGATGGAAGTTAGCGGCGAGCGGAGCTCGTGTGAGACGCTGGAAACGAAGTCATCCTTCATTTCGTCAAGCTCTTTGAGTTTTTTTGCCATCCTGTTAAATTCTCCCGCTAAATCGCCAAGTTCGTCCCTGGTTCTGACCGAAATCTTCTGTTCCAGGTTTCCCTGGCCGATAGCCTTCGCCCCTTCGGTAAGCTTTTTTATCGGTCTGCCCATTAGCTGAGCTAAAATAAAGGCGCCCAGAATCCCAAAGGAAAAGGCAACACATGTTACAACAAGAATACGCCGACGGGTCATAGACAGCGTCTCCTCTATGATTTTGTTCAAAACTACTTTGGAAAATCCAATGCGGGCAGTGCCCAACCTGTCCTGTCTTAAGAGGACCGGGAGGGAGACATCAATTATCTCTCCACCTTCCTTACCCGGATAGGTTTGAATCAACAAGTCTTTTGAGTTCTGAGCTTTTAATCCTATCGGGTCCCGATACACATAACCGAGGAGATTAGTATCTGTGTGAACTACCACTTTCCCTTCATTATCTATGAACATCGCATAGATTACCCCCGTTGTCCTCTTAATTACCTTTACATAGTTCAGGAGGAGTAAATCGTCTTCGCTAATTATTGACTCCTTGCTGACCTCTGCCAAACCTTTTATGGCATTCTCCTGGCTCTCCCTCATTGTTTGCAAGAGGTGTCTCTTCTCAAAAATGAAGAGAATGACGCTCATGCCCAGCAAGGCCACCATAACTATGAGAATAGCAAAAAAACTAAACTTTGTTCTGAGACGCATTTTGTCTCCGGGTTTCAGTCTTTTTTCTTCCTTCTTAACTCTTCTAAATGGTCCTTAACCAGGTGCTCTGGGCCAAAATGCTTATACTCGCGGAGCACCGCTCGTATTCGCGCCAATAGTTCTTGAGTCTCAAAGGGTTTCAGCACATAGTCATCTGCTCCACCTTCCAATCCCTCAACTTTGTCCGAAGTCTTCTTGAACTTTCCCGTTAGCATTATTATAGGTATGTGTTTGCATTCTTTGTCCCCTTTTAGTATCTTACAAACCTCAAATCCATCTATGTCCGGAAGGTGCATGTCCAGAATAATTAGGTCAGGGTGTGAAGTTCGGGCCTCCCTTACACCGCCCTCGCCATCTTCGGCAGAGACAAATTCAAAACCCTCATCAACGAGGGTCTCTTTTACCAGTTTCACGATATCCCGGTCATCGTCAACAAAAAGAATCTTCTCTTTCAAATTTAACCTTCCTTCGCTAGTCGCTAAAACTTTGCCCGCAAAGGTCTCTACTTCATACCCAATTTCTATCATGGAGGATGCCGAAATTCTGAATCTCCAATATAAATTTTACTATAGATTTGTTACAGTGGTGTTACATAAATGTTAAATCTATGTTAACTTTCTACTCCCCTTCCACAAACATATATCCCTTTCCTTCCACTGTTCTTATCTTTCTTGCAACCGGTTCTCCCAATTTTTCCCTGAGCCTCCTTATATGAACATCTACTGTTCTCGTATCACCAAAATATTCATAACCCCATATGCTTTCCAATAAGTAGGACCGCGTCAAAACGCGACCCGCCTTCTTCATCAAAAGATAGAGCAAATCGAATTCTTTTGGTCTTAAACTTATAAGCTTTTCCTTAACACGCACTGTAGCCCTTGTAACATCTAAAGAAATACCTTCTTTTTCTATAACCTCCTCAAAATCATCGGAAACCTCGTAACGCCTCAAGACCGCTCTTATGCGGGCCACTAACTCGTCTGCCTCAAACGGCTTAGTTAGATAATCATCGGCTCCCGCATCAAATCCGGCAACTTTGTCTCTGATGCCCACAGCCCTGCCACTTAACATGATAACAGGAATAGAATGAGTCACCTTATCTTGTTTTAGAATCTGACAAACTTCAAAACCGCTAAAACCGGGGAGTATTGCTTCTAAGAGAACTAAGTCCGGGCTTTCTTCCCGCGCTTTCTTTACTGCTTCATCTCCATTTCTAACCCAGTCAACCCTGAAATCCTGGGCCGTCAGGATTTCTTTCAGGACCTGAGCCCCTTTTGAGTCGTCATCAACCACTAAGATTCTCTTTTTCATAAATCCTTTATTTGTCCGCTTGATAGATATATGGTGCTAAATCTTGACGCCTCTCTCCACCTAATCATTGTTCTCCTTCCGTTGAATGCGTTTCTTTAAAATCTTACGGATTCGTTCTCCCAATACAAAGCCTTCCAGTGATTTGATCAAATAGTCCACTGCTCCCAGGTCAAACGCCCTATCTCTATCTCGCCTGAGAGAGCTAGTAGTAAGCATTATCACAGGAATGTGAGAGGTTGTCTTATCTATTTTCAACCTTTCCAGTACCTGGAATCCATCAAGACCTGGCATCTTGATATCCAAAAGGATTAAATCTGGCATTTCAATAGTCGCCTTTCTCAATCCCTCCTCACCGTCATAAGCACCGGTCACCTCGAAATCTTCCAATTCAAGAATCTCCTTGACCAATCTAACCAAGTCCTCCTCATCATCAATGATCAAAATTTTGTCCCTGGGCATAATGCCACCAAAAATACGACTCCATATTAATGGAAAAACATATCTAAAGTGTCTCTCAGGCGATACTTGATTTGGATTTTAACACTTTTTTTCTGGCTTGTCAACACTGCCACCAAATCCAAGTTATAAAATAAATCGCTCCGCGGGAGGAGCGGAGCGATTATTGATATGGCGGCCACTCGAGGTTGGGGAAAACCTCGGGGCCTTTCCACAAAATCGTGCTCTTATCTAATCTGAATGACAAAACAGGTACTTAAGCCCCGAGTGTCACCCCTTACTACCTTTATTTTCAAGTCTTCTGGCAAGAGAATGAGATTACGAGAAATATGGTCTGTAAGTAGGCCTTTCGTCTTTTCCCAGACCGAGAGGTCTACCTCGTCGGCACAAATGTCTATTCTAAAAGGATATTGCGAGTACTGACGCAATAAATCTAAAACCTTTTCCATAATCAATTTGCCATCTTCAGAAAATTTATCTCTCTCTGAGGCATAAAGGATTTTGTTCGCCACTTCAATATTTATGCTCTCTCTATTATGATATTTTAACGCCCATAGCTGAAACGGTTTTCCGCTCGTAGTGTGAGGCTTACCATCCTGGTCTATAGCCACGAAATTATAAGAATAGAGACTTCCCACTTTTATTATTCTTCCCCTTTCATCCCGACCATCCCATTTGATGGTCTCCGGAGGAACTCCTTTACCCTGGAGAGTTCTTATAATACTTCCCTTCTCATCCGCAATTGCCAGGTTCCATTTATTAATTGCCTGGTTTGGCAATTTAGGATGGAAAGTCACAAGAGGAGGCTCTGGAACGGAAGGTAGCCAGGGTCTGGTTACCTGGTCGCTACTCATTCGCGTAAATTGCTGAAAATCCTTCTCCCTGAGGATTTCTACCCCGCCTTTCATAATGGCCTCTGTTTTCTCTACGGAAGGGCTAACAATATCTTCTAACCGCGTCTCAATCTGGTAGGGAGCCTTTTCCACCTTAATAGTATCCTTTGCTTTACCTTTTATCACGATTTCTGAAACTCCCTCCTCACTTTCCTCTTTATTAGGTGAAGTATCCAGGGTTTCTTGGCTTACAGTCTCCCCGTAACTTAAGAATATTAGCGTTAAGGTAGCCAAAATAAGACATATTTTCTTAGCCATCAGGTTCCTCCTGCAAGTGAAAAATAGAAGGTTAGTACCCCCCACTCTTCTTTTCCATACTGGTCCCCCTTCAAAGAAGAAAACTGCCAGTATCTCAGTGCTTCCATTACTAGTTTATCTATGGCCGGATAGCCGGATGTTTTCACCACATAGATATTATCCTTGACTTTCCCATCAGATAGGACTACGAAATATACGCTCACTCCCGCTTCAATTCCTTCTTTTTCTGCCCATTCAGGATAGGAAGGGATAACTTTACGGAGGACCGCTCGCTGAGAGAGTGAACCCACAATCTCAAAGATAACCGTTCCCTTCTGTTCTTTTCTCGTACCTCCCTTGCCCGCTTCCTTACCCGAACCGGAATCTCCACCCACATAACCAGCGAGTTCGGGTTCGGTTCCGCTAGCCCGCGAAAATACCACACCTCTCCTGAATGTTGCCCCTGTCCCTTTTCCTTTCCCTTCAGATTTGGCCTCCTTAAGCGAACCAGTGCCTGAACCCGCTCCCGAAGAAGACCCTTCGCCTCCCATCCCTCCTGTTCCAATACCTTCCCCGCCTATCACACCGTAAACCGAGCCTCTTCCTGCAGTACCAAACCCCTCACCCGACCCGGCACCATACCCAGTGCCAGACCCAGCACCATACCCAATGCCAGGCCCAATGCCAGAACCTCCAATCCCCTCATATCCCTCTTTTCCGTTAAGAGTTCCGCCAGGACCCAGTCCATTCCCATACCCTTCTAATTTTTTCGCTTCCTCTACCTTGGCCATAGCGAGAAGGCTCGCTAGCACTTCTGTCCCTGTGAGTTTTCCTTGAGCCTCCTTTTTGACAATGCGGAATACCCCCTCGCTAAAGTCTCTTCCTTCTTTAATATCTTTCAGAGTTGGCGCGTTAGTGAATATGTCCTTTGATGTTTTCTTACCCAGATTTATATCCACAATATCCGCTTCATTGCCGCTTATCTCCTCCTTAGTTGCTACATGGAAGGGAAGGTCCTTTTTAGCAACTTCGTATGTCTTGTCTTCAAGGTTTTCCAATTTTGAGTCCTTAAGAGTAAGTTCTTTGGAAGCGAGGAGAATTTTATCTTCCTTGGACTTTGAGATTAATTCTTCCATCTGGTCACTAACTTTGGATAACTCAAATTTCTTAGAAAGAGATCCCTGCTTATCCACCAGAATCTCCTTATTAGAAAGCCCCTCAATCTTAGTGACTTCAGGTTTAGAAGTACCTCCACCTGCCAGAACCTCTTCTTTCTTTGCCGGCACCACTTCCTTGACTCTAAAGAACTTTCTTATTTTCTCCTTAAAAGTCTGGGCGGGGCTGCCAGGAGACCCTGCTCGGCCTCCACCTATTATCTCTTCCGGTGCGACATACTCTACTTCAACTATCGGGACGAGTTTTTCTGCTTCAAGAGTTTTGGATAGATTAAAATTGACCAAGAAAAGCAAAAGGTGCAAACCTATGGCAATCATCCAGCAGGTAATGTCGTGTTTCATCTGTGTGTGAATAAGCATAATTTTCTCCCTATTTTGAACCCTCTTTATAAAGTCTTTTCTGTTCTGTTGCTACCGCTATCCTCTTGGCGCCCGCATGTTTAACAACTAAATCAAAGATTTTCTCTACCTCCCCATATGGAACGTCCCTATCGGCACGAATTATGACCAGCACTTTCGGGTCCCTTTTCAGCATACTTCTGAGTCTGGGAATAAGTTGTTCCCAGGAGACCACCTGAGTATTTATGGCTACCCTCCCATCATTTGCATAAGTGACGCTTATGTTTCGCTCCTTCGCCTCAATAGTTACTGCCTTTGGAAGGTTAACCGGAATACTGGGCATATTGATGATGGGAGTCGTTATCATAAGTATGAGTACCAGAACCAATGCCACATTAATTACAGGCGCTATATTTATACCTGCTATACTATCTTCTTCAATCTGTCTTGTCCTTCTCATCTCTTACTCCTATTCCGTTTTCTCTTCGCTCATCTCTTTTTTAGTTCCCTTCAAAAGGGATAATTTCACCGCTCCGCTCTGCCTGGAGATGTCCAGAATATGTACAACTCTTCCGTGCAGCACTTCCCCGTCAGCAGTAATCATAACCGATTTGTCTTTCTTGTTATCCAGTTCTTTAGCCAGCCTTATTGAAAATTCCCTTTCTGAATCCATCTTTTCAGTATTTAAATATATCGCATCGTTACTAATGCGGATGAAAAGAGGCTTCTCTTTCTCTTTTTCTACCTGGGCAGTCTCCACCGCCTTAGATGAATGAACCTTGATCATTGACTGCATAATCATTGGCGAAATTATCATTAGGATAACTATTAGAGTCAAAGAGAGGTCGCCCAAAGGAGTAATATTTACTTCCGCCAGTTCCTTTGGATTCCCCTTTTCTATAGATTCTTTCCTCATGTCTATCCTCCAATCTTAGTTCTTCCTCGCTATTTCTTATCACTTCTCATCCATGTCTTCTCTCTATGGTCCGCTCGCCATATAAGAGAATAATCAACTCGGAAGTGAAGGTATCAATTCTAACCATCAAGTCGCGAAGCCTGCCGGTGAAATAGTTGTATATAATTGCTGCCGGGACGGCTACAGCAATTCCTGCAACTGTCGTCACCAGTGCCTCGGAGATTCCCGCAGCAATTATTGTCGGTCCTCCCGAGCCGGACAGAGCGAGGTCATGGAAAGACCTCATTATGCCAAGCACTGTCCCCAAAAGTCCGAGGAGTGGCGCAATGAAACTAATTGTGCCAAATACTGCGAGACGGGACCTCAATAAGTTCTGGCTCCTCTCTTTGTAGCTTTCCATGGTGTCCTCAGCATCAATTCTGGAAAGATGGGACGCATTCAATCCGGCTTTTACTATTTCAGGAACAAGGCCCTTATGCTTGTCACAGCAATCCACAGCCTTATCAATTTTTCCTTCCCTCACCAATCTCCTCACTTCCACCAATAAAGAACTTTCCAGTCTTCCCGCTCGATAGTAGTACCAGAACCTTTCCAGCGCATAAGCAACTAACAAAATAGAAGCGACAAGAAGCATCGGCATAGTAATACTTAGTTTCATCAGTTCAATAAAGGTTACATTATCCATAATTCCCTCCTTTCCTATTTTTTAGTGCCCGATTTCAACACCTCTATCCTCTCTTTAGCCGCATTGGCCCATTCCGGATTCTTTGTATTTTTCGCTATATCTCCGTAAATAGATAGACACTTGTCAGGTTGGCCTTCGGCTTCATATATCTCTGCCAGTCTCATTAGCCCTGCCACTCGGTAATCATCACTCTTCGGAACAAAATTCACTAAACCCTCATAGGTCTCCTTCTCTTTTTCTGGCATTTTCAACTTCTCAAAGCATCTGGCGGTGTAGAATTTTGCCTCGCTCTTTTCCACTTTCCCTTCCGGCACTCTCTCATAGGATTCCACCGCCTTCCCATAGTCTTCCAGTACCTCACATAATGAACCAATCTGCAGAAAGACAAAACCAATCTTCTCATCTTCGGGGTAAGTGGACACGAAGTTCTCATAGGTTTCAATAGATTCTCTCAGTTTCTGGGATTTCTTATAGCATAAAGCAATGTTAAGAGCCGCGTCTTTGGCTAAGGGGTCCTCTGGATATAATAGAGAAAATTCTTTGAAAGCAAGTACACTTTTTTCAAATTCCCCCATATTGAAATAGCAGACCGCCCCGCGGAACATGGCTTGAGAGCGCAATCTTTCTTCAGGAAAATTGAGGACAAAATTCTCGTAGGCATTTACCGCCTCTCCGTATTTGCCTTGAAGATAATAGCATTCCGCCTGATAGTAGAATGCTTGAGCCGAGGAAGTGCTTTCCGGGAAGTCCAAAATAAGCTTCTGAAAATATCTCTGAGCCAATGGATAATTCTTCCGATTAAAAGCCTCTGCGCCCAATTTCCAGTAAGTATCTGCAGCGAATCTCGATTTGGGGAACTGTTCTATTAGTTTTCCCAGTTCTTCGACTGACTTGCCCTGACGATAATAGCTCATCTGTAACTGTTCCAGAACAGCTCCAATATTTTCGTCTTCTGGATAATCTTTAATGAATTTTTCGTATTGAGCTATTGCATCCTGAATCTTTCCCTGGTTATAATAGCATTGCCCTATTTGTAGGACGGCATCTTTCACTGTATTGGAATTCGGATAAGTCTCAAGCAACCAGCGGTAGGTGCTCAAGGCCTGGTCGTATTTGCCTAGACCAAAATATGTCTTACCTGCCTGGAGCAGAGCCTCGGGAGCCAGTTCGTCCTGCTTGAACTCTGTTGCCAGTTTCTCCCATTTCTTTATCGCTTCTGAAAAGTATTCAAGACGATAAAGGGCTATACCCTGTTGATATAAGGCTTGACTTACCTTCGGATTTCCCATAGACCTTTTTATAAACTCGTCATAGTAAGAAATTGCTTTCTCATGCTGTTTCTTGTTAAACAGTATATTACCCATCTCCAGAAGGGCGAGGCTCCCGGTTTCCCCTCCTTCCTGTTGCGCTCTCACCAATGCTTTCTCCTGTGTATCAGCGGCTTTCTCATAATCTCCCATCTCTGCATAACAGGAAGAGATAGCCTGATATGCTTTCGTCAAGAGTGGACTCGCTGGGAAGTTCTTGACGACCAATTCATATACTTCTTTTGCTTCACCATATTTCTCCAGAGCATAATACGCTTCTCCAATCAGGAAGTAGATTTCCGCCCGCCAATTCGTAGAACTCGAAGGCGAATTCTTCAAAATTTGATAGACATTTGTCACCAGCTGAGGATACTCTTTCAGACTATAATATGCGCTAGCCATTAGATAGAGCGCCTTTTCAAAAAATTGGGTCCCTGGAAGCCGGTCAATAATCTCCTGATAACATTTGATGGCTTCAAAGTATCTTTCTGTCTTCTGATAAGCCATGCCTTCAATTAATAGGACATTTGCTGCCAGTTCTCCCCATTGGTAGGACTTCAGGAACTCCTTTGCCCTCCCTATCGCTTCCTCGTACTGATTCTGCTGAGCATGACACCAGATTATCTTATATAGAGAATACATCGCTATCTTTTCAACCTTCAATGCCAAAGAATAGTTGGCGAGCGCCTTGGCATAATCCTTCTGTTTGAGGGAAATCTCACCAATCAGATAACTTGAGTACATGGCTAAATGGCTTTTCGGAAATTCCCGAAGCAAATTCTGCAACTTTATTTCCGCCTCACCGTATTTCTCCTGTTGAAAATCTGAGCAGGCAAGAAGATATAACGCCTCTTCCCTCAAATCACTTTCTGGATAGTGCGAAAGCAAGCCCTCAAAAGCCTCCGAAGCCAAAGGATACTGGTTAGATTGGAAAAACGATTCACCAATCTGATATTGAGCCTTATCCCCCCACGGGCTTTCCCTGCCTTCTTTCAATATCTCTTTAAAGAGTGCGGTAGCCATCATCACTTTGTTCAACTCTCTGAAAGCCAACCCGGAGTAATAGATACAACCTAAATCGTCCTTAACCTTCCGGAAGTGCTCCAGAGCAGTCTTTGCATCCCCCTTCTCCAGAAGGATTAGACCGAGAGGGATGAGAGCAGACGGTTTACTATTGTAGGCGGGATAGAAGAGAAGCAACTCTTCTAAAGTGCTTCTCCCTTTTTCTTTCTCTCCTATTGCCAGGTAGGAGAGCGCTATTCCATATAATGCTTCGGCTCTCAAATTCCTGTTCTTTCCTTTTTTGACCTCTGTAAAATGGTCTATCGCATTAAGGTATTTGCCTAAATTGAACTCACATTCTCCAAGGCGATACGTTGAATTGATATACAGGTCATAGTCTCCCTCAGACATTCTGCAAGCCTTGCGAAATGCCTTGGCTGCCTCTCCGTATTTTCCCTTCTCAAAAAGACACTGCCCAATCATAAACTGGGCATTTGCTGCCCTGGAATCATTTGAGAAATCTTTCAGGAACTGCATAAACCTGTTCATTGCCTCTTCAATGTTCCCTCGCCTATATACTGAGGATGCCAAGTTGTATTCAGAAGCAGCATCTATGCCCTTACTCTTCGCTCCTGCCACAGAAAAAGGAACGAACAGAAGCAAGATAAGAATTGTTGAAATCTTCCTCATCTTTTCAGACATTTCTATATCTCCCCCTATCTACCCTAACTCATTCACTAATCTCAGTGAGTTCTTTTCCATTTACTCTCATCTCTACCGGCGTCTCTTCTGGAGAGAATGACTGAAGTATTATCTCCCCTTCATCAATCCACTTCTTATCGTTCTTGTACACTAAAGTGAGTTTATAGGAATAGACACCCCTATTTACTGGCCTACCCATCTCATCACAAACATCCCACCTGATAATTTCAGGTGGACTGGTATCCCCTGAGAAATTCCTCTTTACTTTTCCCTCTTCATCTTTTATCTCCAAAGTCCATTTCTTTACAGTAATTGAAGGAATATCCATGCCAAATTCAATCTCATTAGCCAATGCGTCAAGCCCATAGGTGTTTTCTGACTTCAAAATAGGATTGGCTTTTGCCTTGTAGATATTCCCCCAGCCAAAGGTGAGCCCAAATTTATGCAGATTACCCAGGTCGTGAGAACTGAATCCATAATCTAAAGAGAAAAGTTTTATCTTTAACCCAATCCCGCAGGTGAAAGTCTCTAAGTGGTTACAACCTAACCTCAAATCTACTCTGCTCAAAGATGAAGTAGCCCTCTCCCAGGGAGAAATCTCTAACCCGGCACAGAAGTACGCCTTCTCATCAGCAAGACTATTAACATCTAAAGTCAAATTGAGACGCCTGAAGAAGGCATTCAATGCCACACCCGCTTTCAAATTCATCTTATATATATCCGGCTCATCCCTCAAAGTTACCTTTGGCTCAAGAACATTCTGCAAGGTTAATCCGATGTTCAATACATCTAAAGGTTGATAAAGTATGCCCAAATCTATCCCTTGCCCATTCCCTGAATAGTCCATCACTCCCTCATGCACCATTTTTAAGCTCGCTCCAACGGAGATTCTCCTCTGAAGTCTATTTGCATACGATATAATCACTGTATTCTTGAATATCGACTTATTCGTCCCGATAACTTCTCCGGCATACCCCACTTCTTCATATCCTCCCGAATGGAGAAGAACATTAGAAATACCTACATTCCCTAACCTCCCCAGAGGATGAACATAAGAAAGGTAGTTGTAACTCGTCTTCTCAAAGAATGGAGCATACATGGAAAGAAACTGGTGCTCATCAATCTGGGTTAATGCTGCCGGGTTCCAATAAGGAGCGCTCGCCTCATCTGCCAAGGCTACATATGCTCCTCCCATCGCTAAAGACCTCGCCCCTGCCCCGTATTGCAAATAGTCATTGGGCATACCGTAGTAATTGTCTCCCCTGACAAATTGCCACTCCATCCCGAGAATCAAAACTGAAAGAAGAAATAGTCTAAGAATTTTCTTTTCCATTTTATCTCCCTTTATCGGGCGACCGCAAGGGTCGCCCCTACGCGACTACCTTCATTTGGCGACGGCAATCCTTCTCGTCATATGCCTCTTTTCTCTCTCTATCCATATACGACAGATATAACCGCCATTTCCTACCACTTCTCCAGAGAGGTTCCTTCCGTTCCAGGGAACGCTATTCACCGTGCTCCCGCCATTCTCTCCTGCCCTGTAGCTTTCATGCCAGACTTCTTGACCCAGGAGGTCGTAAATTGTGATTGTTACATTGGATACCTGACTTAGATTATATTCTATCAAAGTTTCCTCTTTGCCGGCCCGGAACGGATTAGGCCTATTCCTAATTCCACTCACTCCATCACTAAAGAAAGATACATAAATTCTTTTGCTCGTATTTATCGCTTCCTTATGCCCGTACTTGTCTATTCCATAGTATTCTACGATGTAGACTCCGGGAGGAAGCGTAAACGGTTCCTTATAAGAGTTCCAATCCCTTTCGTTCAGCCGATAAAGGATGGTCTCTGCTAAAATTGGAGGCACCGAGAGAATGGTAACCACAGTGCTACTTCTCAAATAGAGCCCGCCATTTATTTCATTATACACTCCCTCCAATTTTAATACAGTTACCGGTGTGCCTATGACTTCAATATCTATAGTGCGGCCCAGTGCAGACGGAGGCTCATAACTTCCGGCATCCGAAGCTTCAATGTATATATACTGAGCAAGGTTATAGCTCTCTTGAATAGTCGCCATGCCTCCTTCCAGATATAAGGTTTCTACCTTCAATTTCCCCTCGGCCGGCTTCCCATCGGGAGAAGAACAGGCGACCAGTTTTACTTGTCTATAATACTCATTAGGAGTGACAGGTTTCCCTACACCTGTATCAACTAATTTTATTGTGAGAGGAAATTCTTTGCCGGCTTCGGCTTTCCCCGGGGATTCTAAGTCATAGCGTAGCCCAAGCGGCCGAATATCTATGGGTTCGGTGAACCCTGGGGGCCGACCAAAACTGTCGGTTACCCTGAAACGAATGCTCCCAACCGTGTCGTAGTTTACCCAGATTTCTGCTCGGCCGTTATCAAGAACTGACGAGCCTCCCATTTTCGTCCAGTTGCCCGGGGCTTCTCCCCCGCTGGCCGTATGAACCGTCAGGATGAATGGATTATTCGCTCCGCTTTTGGGCTGCCCTGTTTGAAGGTCTACCAGTTCAATCGTCAATCGGAACGAATCTATCGTCCTTGCGCCGGTAACGCCACTGGTAATCCTGTATATAGCCGCTTCCATAGGAACCGTGACCGATTGGGGTTCCAAACCGGTTGGGCTTTGGGCTTCTGCCTTGAGGGTGAAAGAAGAACCTGCTTGATGTAGAGTAACAATGAAAGTCGCAAGCCCGTAAGTAAACGATGATTCCACTGGATTAGAACTGAATGAGCCTTCTGAAGAGAGATAAACGATGCCTCCATTAAATTCATCTACGAGGTTCCAGTACTGGTCTACAGCGTATACCGTTACTGGGAACTCAATTTCCAGTCCCTGAACATGAATATTGCTACTATCCTTACCGCTCTCAATATAGGACATCTCCCCGGGTCTCGGTTCCTCTCCCGGGGCTAATATCTGAAGCTTCTTGACTGTGCCCGGTAAGACCTTGAAAGGAAGGCTGGAATTAGCCTCTGCAGGCGGGTCATAAGTTTCCGCATCAGAAGCCCTTATAGAAATAGCCTCTGCCTTTGTATACCATTGATTAACAATCTTCCAGGTTCCTTTAGATAGGCCAACATCGGTCACATAGAGACGGCCTTCCCTTCCCGGCTCTGCGCTTGAAATGGGAACCAGGTCCACCTGTCTGTCTCTCGTTGGCACTACCTTCTCGGTTCCCGTGTCAATTATGCTTACGACCATTTCAAATACATTGCCCGCAGTGGCCTCGGTGGGGACATCTACTCTATATTTTAGCGCCGTCTCCCGAACATCTATAGCCGAACTGAATACGGGTCCTCTGCCGAAATCATCGCTTACTACTATGGCGATTTTTTCCACTATATCGTAACTCTGTTCAAAAGTGGCGACCCCGTTAGTCAATCTATACTCTTCCACTCCAAGCCCTTCTGGGTCTGTGGCGGGAGAGTGGTCTGATGCCAAGCAGGGGACCATCCTGAACCAGTTATTCGCATCTATTACCACATTATTGTCTTCATCAACTAATCTAACCGTCATAGAAAATGTATTCAGAGAAAGGGTTCCCGCTTTGCATGAACTCGGCACTTGTACAACATATTGGTAACCTCTATCCACATGAATCAATGCCGTATACTGGTCAACGAAGGGAGGCGGTTCTCGGTTTATGGCAGTCACATCTATGTCCTCGTTATTCCCGTCCAGCCATATGCTGAAGTTGACCGAGCCGTTCACAAATGCCATGGGGGAATATCTGGCATCTAAATCCTCATCTTCATTAGAGATCAGGTCGATGCTCTCCCCGTTTATGGAAGGCACCAGGTTCCAATACTGGTCTACTGCTCTTACTATTACCTCAAAACTTACCCCGGCTACCTGGGTCTGAATAGCGCCTGTTTTTCCGAGGTCACTTCCCGGATCCGGAATTTCACCGGGAGCGATTACCTGCAATTTCCTGAAATCCCCTGGATTCACATCAATATTGCTGGTATCATTTATTCCTGTTCCTATATCCGTACCGATTAGAACCTGTGCGGTAGCTGCTGTCTTAAGAGCTGTCCAGAAGATGACTTCACCACTGGTCATTGTCTGAGGATTGGCAGGCTCCACAGCCAGGTATCTGCTCGTGCTTATCTCTATCCTGGGCTCAGGGTCGGGAGGATTCACCCTATTCCAATAACTGTCCACAGCATAAACTGTAGTCTGAATGGCAGGATTGCCCACTTTGTATGGAAATGCGGTGCCGCTCTTTCCCCGTAACACTATATTACCGGGCCGGTGAGTTTGTCCGGGAAGTAGGAGAATAACCCCTGCGTAGGGTCCTGGATTTACACTGAAAGTGTTGCTCTGTCCCGACCTACCCCCGTAAGTGCAAGTAAGCCTTACGTTAATATCTGCCTTATAGACTATTACATTAATTATAGACTGGCCGTTAGTAAATGGCGCAGTTGTCGGAATAAATGTGTCTACACCGGTGGTTGACGATAGAGTGCTGGTGGAACTAAAGTTTTCCACTCTATTATTGTAGCTATCCTGGGCAATAATTGTGACATTGTATATCGTCTGTCCAGCAGTAGGATTGACAGAAATATTATTAAATGCAAAATGGTCTAGCGACCCGTGAATAACTCGGATATTAACTTGACCGCTCTTACTTCCATCCGTTACTGTCACCCATTGCGGGTTAGCAAGTGTAATTAAAGTACTGGAGAAATCCTTTATCCTGGCTCCCATGCTAACTGCACTACCCTTTGCCAATCCCGCAAACCGCACCAGAGGATGATTATCGCCTGAATTAAAATATATCGTGGCCGGGAATCCACTACTTATTGGATTCCAGTAAGCGTCTGTCACTGCCACAGTCAAGGTAAAGGAAGTGCCAGCCACCTGTGTAGCGGGAGAGCCACTTTTTCCATCAGCATCAAGTGTCCCCGGATCCAGCCTCTCGCCCGGGGCGACAAGCACCATCTTCTGATAAGTGCCAGGACGAACTGTAATCGGGCTACTGGTGCCACTTATGCCACTACTGGTAGCGGTCATAGTCTGTGGTTCATCACTTCTCGTTCCGGAATCATAAGCAGTCCTGAACCTTACCAAACATCTTCCATAGCCGTCTTCCAGGGCAAGCGAACTTGGGGCTTCAATGTATCCTGTGACGGAGGTAAAGGTTACCGTCACATTATTTGGTGTAGGATTCCACCAGACATCACAAGCATAGATTGTAGCAGTAGTCGCCCCACCAGCATAGATGGACTGGGGAGTGCCGTCTTTTCCATCTCCTATACCAGGTGTATGGGTCTCGCCTTCAAGCAAGATGAGAAGTCTCGTGAAGTCCCCAACTTTAACATCAAACTCGTTACTCCAGTCCAGGTGCGTGCCATCAGTAACTGAAAGTTTAAACTTGTTCCCCGCTCGAGTCACTTGCGCTGATAGGTTCACTCTTCCATTAACAAAGGCAACACTCCGGGGGCTTACATAATCCGGACCGTAATTTGTCCCCAGGGTGGCCTCCTGATTGTAGTTTGCCACATTCCCGAATTCGTCATACGCCGTAATTCTTAAGGGAAATGGCTCCGTGGTCTTTTGCGGGCTGGCAATGGTATCAAACTCGAACCTCAGAACCGGTGCCGGCATAACTGGAATCATGCTGACACTATTCCTGGTGCCTTCGGTTACTTCTAACCTCTGTCTTTCCACACTTACAGTCTTAAAAGTAATGGAAAATGTTTTGGGATTCCTGTCCATAACTGTGTCGGGGAAAGACGGAAGTATCGCTTCAGGGTCACTGGAAGTGAACGCCAATAGAACGGCTGGACTTACTGTCACGGGATTCCAGTATTGGTCAACGGTATATACTCTTACCCCGAAAGGTCTACCTGCGGTCTGGCTATCCGGTAGCGCCTCCTTGCCTCCACCGCCGAGTTTCCCTGGCCTATATACTTCTCCGGGAGCAATTAGGAGAATGTTCTGATAAGAGGCTGGATTTACGGAAAAGTAATCACTTTGTCCCTGAGCATAGTAGGGAGGGTTACCATGTGTAACTGTATTCTCACACGATATTCTGACATTACGGGTGTCCGGGTGGGAACCGTAGATTGTAACAGAAACCGTGGCTCTACCACCACTAAACGAAGTCCCCGGGACAATCTCAGGAAGCATTGTCGGTTCGGGATAGTCTTCCGGCCACATTATTGCCCATATGGCCAGGTCATCGTTAAATGTTTTTGCTATGTTTCCGTCTTCGTTCAGAGCACGAATCTCAATGGCAAAAGGAACTCCTGCTATCCTGTTTTGCAACGGCAAGACAAGACTTATTTCAAAATGGTCTACATATTTATGCACATAGGGACTAATAGAGCCTGGCTCTATCCCCAATACATTCTTCTCCAGAACTCTAATCCTCTGGGTACCTACTGTTTCCAGTACCAAAATGTCCGTTCTCTCGGCTTCCCAGAGACGGGGGTTGGTAGAATTAAATTCACCAATAGACACGAACCTGCCGAGGTTGTCCTGTATTTTAGCTTGGGGGTCAGAACATTCGTAGTAGATATAGGCGCGACGAGCGTAATCCCAGTCAGGATCGGAACTCGTAAGTTTGTTCCCATTACTGTCGCAGGCGGTAACCCTGATGGTAAATGTGACGCCTTTTGTCACATCCGTGCTCCCCTCAATTCTTAACATCTGATAATAAGCGTGCGTTAGAGAAGGGATTACAGCAAGAACGAAAAGGCAACCAAGAACCCTTAATTTTGCGTAAATTCGGCCCATCTTCCCCTTCTTTCTTCTCCTTCTCACTCAGGTTTCCCTTCCAAACTTTCTACACTAAGTTTAATCCAACAATGTTATTTTTGGGTTAAGGTAATGTTAATTTTTTGTTAATTCTTCCGAGATAAAAAAATTTACAAAATTGTTACAATTTTCTTACAAATTTGTAACATGAAGCAGATAGACTAATGATGAGGAGTAAGACTTTGCGGCCTTGGCTTTATGCCCCAGATATGTTTTGATATTTCGCGATGGCCTTGCCTGTTGGGCTTAAAAAGAGAAAAAGGGAGAAGTTCTCTTCAACAGGCACTTCTCCCTTATTATTTTGGGCTGTATGGATGAAAGACGAAAGGAATAGAATGTGTAAATTTTCAAAATCTATGTTATTAATTTTGACTTTTTCCTCCCTAATGGTTTTTGTTTTGAACGCCTTTGGCGGGAAAATCATACAATTGGAGGAAATAAGAGTGGAAGAGCTGTCCGGGAAGACAAGGGTGACCCTGATTAATACCGGCCTGGCACAGTACGCTTGTTTCATTCTTGATTCACCACCGAGGCTCGTCATAAACTTTGTGGATGACAATGTTTTTGGCAAAGGAAAGGAAAGAATGCCTGTAAATAAGGGCCTTGTACGAATGGTTAGCCCCAGGTATAAAGGAGGAAAAGCAGGAGAGAACATCCCTCTGGACTATCTGGTACTAAATCTTAATCAGCCTGCCTCGTTTCACACAGAAGGTAAAGAGGATTCTATAGTTGTAGATTTGACGCCCCTTCTCTCCGAGGCTCGGGAAAGGAGGGTTGAGACAAACCCTCTAACCTCGCTGAAGAGAGAAGAAAAAAGGTTAGAAAGTTTGGAGGATTGCATAAAAATAGCCATAGCAAATTCTGGAACTCTCAAAATTGCGGAACAGGAAGTCCGCTTTGCCGAACTTAAGGTTCGGGAAGCAGAAAGAGCCTTATATCCATCGGTAATGGCCAAACTAGATAGAACCGATGGCAAGATAAGGTCATTAGAGACAGGAGGGGTTGATGCGGGTTTTAGAGAAACCGAGTTCGGCTTGCAGATTGGACAGTCTATATACCAAGGAGGAAAACTCAAGTCCACTCTATCCCAGGCTGAAGTCAGATTGGAAATGGCCAGAAAAAAATATGAGAAAGCAAAGCAGGACCTGATTTTTGAGGTGAAAAAGGCCTACTACAATCTGGTGAGCGCCCAGGCAAATCTCCGCCAACAGGAGAAACTTCTGGCACAGGGAGAATCAATCTTACAGGGTGTCGGGAAGAAACACGGGCTGGAACTGGTAACGACTGAGGAACTTCTAAAGGTGCAATCTCAATATAATCAGGTCTACTACAACAAGTTCTCTGAAGAGAAAGAATGTTCTTTAGCCCTATTGACTCTAAAGCACATTCTGAATTTCGAAGGCCTTTTTTCCGTTGAATTTAACATCTATTTAGATTTTGAGGAACTCGGCATCTCTCTGGAACAATGCCTTGAACTGGCAGGAAAAGACAATCCTGAACTTGCCATCAGTAAACTCTCTCTAAGATTTGCCGAACTGGGAAAAAACATTGTCAGGGGCGAACAGAGATTCAAAGTTGACCTTACGGGATTCTATGGCAGGGGTGGAGGCGCCTACGAGACGGAAGACCTAAAAGTTTCCGACTCGTGGTACGCAGGAATCAAGCTCAGTAAGGCTATAGGGGGAAGCACTCTCGGTTCCGGATACACATCTGACCAGACGAATCCCAAATTGGGACAGTCGTCCAGGACAGAATCAAAAACAGGGTCAGCAACATTCTCTCTCTTAGACAACCTGAAGAATCTTTCGGACGAGAAGGAGGCCGAACTCGAATACGAAAAGGCTCAGAACGAAGCAAAAGAAGCGGAAAAGAAAATTGAATCTGAAGTAAAAGAGGCCTACTTTAACTACGAAAAGTCCATAATCCAACTCAAAGCAATCTCCAAAGAGATAGAATTCTCCAAGGAACAGGCCAGAATTGCGGGTGAGAAGCGGAAGTTAAATTTGGCGCCCGACTCGGAGGTTTTGGGGACAGAAATTAGCCTAACTGGCGCCCGGGCCTCTTATAACGAGGCTCTCTCCTATTACCATATAGCCCTAGCAAGTCTGAACAAGGCAATAGGAGTGGAGCAGTTTAAGTGAGGTGCGATTATGTTACCTAAATGGGTCAAAAGAAACAAACTGGTTTTCATAGTCTTGCTCCTAATAGGAACGGTAACTATAACGGGGCTAATATCCAGACTCATCAGGAATTTCCCTACTAAAGGAAATGTTCCCACCTCGGTGAGGCGCGCGGGAGAGAAAGAAGAAGCCAGGAAGAGAACCGAGAAGGGCGCTGAATTGAAAGAGGAGGAAGTGCCGGTCAATGTTTTTAAGGTCGCCCGGGGAAGGTTTCAGGACACTCTTTCAGTTATGGGGACCATAAAAGGCGGTTCGGAGATAGAGCTCAGATTCCAGGTACCCGGAGTTATTGAAACCTTCAATTTCCGTGAAGGCGATAGGGTAAGAAAAGATGAAACAGTGTCACGCCTGAACCAGAGAGATGCCTTGCTAAAATTAAAACAGGCGCAAATAGAACTGGAAGAATATGAAAAACTCTATTCCATTGGAGCCATTGTAAGGTCAAAATTGGAGCAGGCCAGATTGGCCGCCAGGATGGCATCCTCTGAATTTGAGAAGACCTACCTGCGTGCTCCCAAGGATGGACTAATTGGCGACAAGTATGCGGAAGTTGGAGAATTTATTACTCCCAATGTGAAGGTAGCCACCTTTGTTGATTTAGAAAATGTCGTTGTGGAACTGGGGATTATTGAGAAGGACATAGACCGGGTTTTTCTCGGGCAGAAAGTCACGGTCAATGTAGACGCATACCCCGCAGTAGATTTTACTGGAAAAGTAACTAACATTTCGCCTTTAATAGCCGGAAAAAGTAAGACACTGACAGTCAAGGCCAATCTGGACAATCCTGGTGGTTTGCTACTTCCAGGGATGTTCGCCCGGGTAAAAATTTCCGTATTTGAAAAGGAGGATGCACTTATTGTTCCTGCTGATAGCCTAGATAGGACGGCTGGGGAATTCAGGGTTTTTATAATAGGAGAAGGTAATGTCGCCTACTTGCAAAGAGTAGATGTGGCGTATCTATCCTCAGACTACGCTCAGCTCGCCGGCGGGTTGAATGAGGGAGAACTGGTAGTTGTAGAAAAGCCGGAGAGTTTAAGCGAAGGAAAAAAAGTGAAAATAATCGAAGTAAGGGAGTATGGTAAGGCCGAAGAAGAGACAGCCACTAGTAGTATGGAAGGTGAAGAATAGTGAGATTATCAAAATTTTCAGTTCAAAGACCGGTAACCACAGTGATGATTTTCTTGGGCATCACCCTTTTCGGTTTCATCTCCTGGAAAAGGTTACCTCAAGAACTTTTTCCATCCATAACATATCCTCAGTTGACCGTGGTAACTCTTTATGGAAATGCCGCTCCTGAGGAAATTGAAAACCTGATTACCAGACCGATTGAAGAGGCAATTGGAACGGTTAAGAACTTACAGAGAGTAAAATCGGTGTCCAGAGAGGGCGTATCTATGGTCACTGCAGAATTTGACTGGGGAACAAATATGGGATTCGCTCATCTGGAACTGAGAGAGAAGATAGACCCGGTAAAGGAGATACTGCCCCTGGAAGCAGAAGACCCGACGATAATGCCTGTTAATCCTTTCTCCCGGCCGATTATAATTTTGAGCATCACGGGAAAAGAGTCGCCTCACGAACTCCTGAAAATCGCCCGGCGGGTCAAGGAAAAAATTGAAAAGGTTACAGGTGTCGCCTCCGCAAGTATAAGTGGGGGGAAAGAGAGAGAAATACTGGTTGAAGTTGACCATGGAAGACTACAGGCTTCAAAAATATCCATCCTCTCTCTGGTGGAATCTTTGAAGAATTCAAATCTGAACTACCCAGCCGGCACGACCAAGGGCAAAATTTATGAGTATCTAATTAGAACTATGGGGGAATTCAAAACTGTATCCGAAATAAAGGATACGGTAGTGGAGGTGGATACTCTAAATCCACCGAAGCGGCCTCAAGAATTCAACCCGGAAGACCTGGAAGAGGAATCCCGGGTCCACGAAGATAAACGCCTGATTCTTCTTTCGGATTTAGCAACGATAGAAGATACGCTTAAAGAAGATAAGAGCTTCTCGCGTTACAACGGAATGGACAATATCTCATTGGCGATACAGAAGCAAGCCGAAGCCAATACTATTCAGACTATAAAAAGGATTAGCAGCGCTCTGGAAGAGATAAAGCTTTCTCTACCCGGAGAAATCAATCTGAATACCATATACGACGAATCAATTTTCATTAAGAAATCTATTAAGGGAGTCACAGATGCCGCTATCCAGGGAGGCGTGCTTGCTTTTTTAGTCCTTTATATGTTTTTGAAAAGTGTGAGGGTTTCAGCAATAATAAGTACATCAATTCCCATTTCCATTATGGCTGTTTTCTGCCTGATGTTTTTCAAGGGAATATCAATTAACATTATGTCATTGGGCGGCCTGGCTTTGGGAGTAGGAATGCTGGTGGATAATGCCATTGTGGTGATTGAGAACATCTTCCGGCACAATGAGATGGGCCTTGACCGGAAAGAGGCCGCTGTTAAGGGAACCGAAGAAGTAAATGAGGCCATTACATCTTCCACACTGACTACCATTGCTGTATTTCTGCCAATGCTATTTGTTGTGGGAATTGCTGGTCAGTTATTCAAGGATTTGCTGTTTGCCGTAACTTTCTCTCTAATAGCATCTCTTTTAGTGGCTATGACTCTGGTACCTCTTTTGGCTTCAAGTAGAAAAATCACGGAAAGAATAGCAAAGAATCCCGGAGATGCGAAGCCGGAATGCGTTCCTACGAATCCCTCCTTTGACCCCTTGAAGAAAGCCGGAATTATGGATATCTACGCTAAACTACTTTCCACATGCATCGCTCATAAACTAATTACCACAATGGCCGTCCTCTTTCTATTTGCTCTTAGTGTCCTATTTATCTTAACCACGAATAGGGAATTTATGCCCAAGATAGACCAGGGCGAATTCATTATGAAGGTGAATATGCCCGCAGGCACCCGTCTACAGGTTACAGATTCGGCGACTAAAAAGATAGAGAAACTTTTACGCGAAATTCCAGAAGTCAAAAATATCACCTCCATCGTTGGTTCTTCTTCGGAAAATCTCCTGGAGATTATGGGTTCTCATCAGTCTCAATTGGTGGTCAATTTGTGGAGGGGAAAACTGGCAAGAACTCCCAAATCTGGCACCAAATCCCGCATGAGGAGAGCTCGCACAAGTCCAGAGGTAATTCAGGAATTGAAGTCAATGCTGAGAAAAGATAAGGAACTTGCCAGTGCGGAAATTGAATATGTCCTTGAGGAAACTTCTTTCCGGTCGGCGTTTGAAGCCGCAACGCCAGTAGTAATTGAAATAAAAGGACCGAAACTCACCGTGCTTAAGAAATTTTCCGATGAGGTCACCAAAGGAATTGAATCTATTCCCGGAATATATGGAGTCAGAAGCAGTCTGGCACTCCCTTCTCCAGAGACAAAAGTTCAGGTAAACAAGGATAGAGCATCCGCCTATAATTTATCTGTCACGGACATAGCTCGGACCGCTCTTATTGCCATCAGGGGCTATGTAGCCACCAAATTCAAAGAAGAGGGTCGGGAAATAGATGTCACAGTGAGGCTTAGGCCAGAAGACAGGGCAGATGTATCAAAGCTAAAGTCTTTGACGGTACATTCAAACATGGAAGTGGAGATTCCTCTGGCAGAAGTTGCTGCTTTCGCTACCGGAAAGGGCCCGAGCGAAATAAGGCGACTCGACCAGCAAAGAACGGTCTTAATCACCGCTAATGTTTTCAGAAGGAGTCTGAACGAAGTAATCGCAGACATTAAGGAGAAATTGAAAAGTTACCATAATATTTCTGACTACTCGGTAATCTTGAGCGGCGAAACGCAAAAGATTAGGGAGTCCTTTAAGAGCCTCAGGTTTGCTCTGATACTTGCCTTAATCCTCGTCTATATGATTATGGCTGCCCAGTTTGAATCGCTCTGGCAACCATTCATAATCATGTTTACAATTCCCCTCTCTTTAATCGGGGTAGCTTTAGGTTTACTCATAACACACACTTCTTTAAATGCCATAGTCCTAATGGGAGTTATAATGCTGGGCGGAATCGTGGTCAATAATGGCATTGTTCTAATCGATTTTGTCAACAGGCTTAGAAGAGAAGAGAAAGTGGAAAGTGTAGAAGCGGTGATAAGGGGAGGGAAGACAAGAATCAGGCCAATCTTAATGACCTCGCTTACCACCATATTGGGACTTTTCCCCCTGGCATTGGGAGTGGGGGAAGGAGCGGACTTGAGCGCTCCCTTAGCAATTACAGTGATTGGAGGGCTCACCACAGCTACTTTCCTGACTCTATTAGTTATACCCAATTTCTACTTGATTGGCGAAAAGGTCTTTGAAAGAAAAAATAAGGCACCATAAGGAGAAACGAGTTTTCTCAACCGTGATGGGGAAATATTCTAATCCTATTGCAATCAAAAGGGGGGAGAACGATGTGGAATAGAAGGATGAAGTTATTCTGGATGACCCACTGGGTAAAGGTACTCATAATCTTTGGGTCGGTTACCCTGTTAGTTTTGGCTATAGTAGGGTTACTTTCGCTGGAATCTTACTATCTTCATATGACTCTCGCGCAATTGCCGCTCACCCTGCTGATGGGCGCAGTCCACGCCTTGATCTTTGCTTATATAATTATCAGCATGCAGACGGGTACGCTCCTCAAACTCAAGAAAACCCCCATCAAAAGCGAGAATGTGGATGTTACATTCAACGATGTGATAGGTATAGACGAAGCCAAGAAAGAAGCTTTAGAAGTTGTAGAACTCATTAAGGACAGGACTCGCCTGAAAAAGATTGGCGGGAAAATAATAAGGGGAATTCTGATGGTCGGTCCCCCTGGCTGCGGTAAAACTCTTCTCGCTAAGGCAATAGCCAAAGAATCGGGCATACCATTTCTCTCTATGGCAGCAAGTGAATTCGTGGAAATATTTGTGGGAATGGGAGCTTCCCGCGTTCGTAAACTCTTCAAAAAAGCCAGGCAACTTGCCTTTGGTTACGGGGCCTGCATAGTGTTCATTGATGAAATTGATGCTATCGGCAGAGGCAGGACATTCAGTTTCTTGGGAGGGGAAGAAACCAACACGACTCAAAACCAACTCCTGGTAGAGATGGATGGTCTAAAGGAAAGAGAGGAAAATATCATTGTCATCGGGGCAACAAATGCCCCGGAGAGCATCCTGGATAAGGCGCTCATCAGACCGGGCAGATTTGATAGAAAAATATATATTGATACGCCTGGCCTGGAAGGAAGAGAAGAACTATTTCGTCACTATTTGGGAAAAGTAAAGCACACCCCTTCTATTGACATTTCTCGCCTGGCAAGGAATACGGTATATAAGAGCGCGGCAGATGTTGAAAACATAGTTAAGGAGGCGGCTCTAATAGCTACTCGTAAATCTAAGGATAGTGTGGAATGGGAAGACCTTTCTGAAGCAATAGATAGAATTGATATGGGCATTAAACACAAAAGGAAACTTAGTCAAAGGGAGAAAGAGATGACAGCATACCATGAGACCGGCCACTTGATAGTCCTATACATCCTCCATCCTACAGATGATGTATTCAAAGCCTCAATTGCCTCTCGGGGCGGAGCCCTGGGAGCCGTCCTGCATCAGCCGAAGGAAGAGCTATTCACTACCAGCAGGGAGCAAGCCTTGGCAAATATAAAAGTCTGTCTGGGAGGATATGTTGCCGAGAACATAAAGTTTTGCACCACAACGACTGGAGTGGCTGACGACTTTCAGAAAGCGATGGCCTATGCCCATTCTATGGTTTGGAAATTTGGCATGGGAAATAATGGATTCTTAGGAGACTACTCCATTATTCCCGAGTCACAAATCTCGAATGAGTTAAAGGAGAAACTGAATACAGAAACCCAAAAGATACTGAACAATTGCTACCAGGAAGTGGAGAATCTCTTAAGAAAAGAATGGACAATAGTGGAGCGATTCGTTTCAGAACTTTTGGATAAAGAAGAGTTAGAGTACGACGAAATTGAGGCAATTTTTGCCCAATTTGGAAAAAATAACCAGAAGTGGAAACAGGTAGCAAATGCAAACTAAAATAATTACGAAGTTCATTTCATTGTCTATATTTTCCATTTTGACAATTTCTGGCTGTAAGCCAAGTTATCCAAGGGCAAAAGTTTTTGATTCAATCGTCAGGCTATGTAAGGAAGAGTATAATACTGAAGTAAAGGTCAAAATTGAGGGCAAAACCCTGGGAGTCTATATGGCAGTAGACAATCTATTAGCCAGTGCCCTACAACCATCGGAAGAGTCTTTTGAAAGATTAGGTAATGTCCTGCAGGTTCTTTCCCGCATTACGCTTTCTACAGATGCTGATTTGGAGTTCATAACTCTGGTGGCAAAGGATTCCAAGATTACGGGTTTTGAACTAATCCTCACCAGATATGTTGAGGATATTAAGAGATTCATGGTCGGCGATATTTCCCGGGGAGAGTATGTAAAGAGGATGCTCTGGGAAACGAGAGTTGACCCAAAACTTCTTCTATTAGATTTGACTTCTAAGGAAAAAGAAAAGGAATATCCAGGCGATGAGTTCTCAATAGAAGAAGTCAGTTTGCCGAGTTTCCTGGCCAAGCAGATTTCTCGAAGGATAGAAGATAAATTTAAGGAAGATAAACATTTGAAAAGAACTTTTAGAGTAACGAATGTAGAAGGTGAATTCATTACTAATATCCCGAATTCTGAGAAGGGTGTTTTCGAATTTACATTGGATATAGTTAAGGAAAAGGAAATAGCCCCTGGCCTGTCAGAATGGACTGATAGAACCTCATCAGATATCTTTTCCCTCGTGTGGAGAGGAACTCAGGACGCTCTCAAAAATTTGAAGGAGAAACGGAGGAAAAGGTTAGAGAAAGAGGACATCCTGCCCATTTCTCTCCAAACTGCAAAAGGCGTGCTCCAGAAGTATAATTTCAGAGATTTCGGAGAAATCAATATCAAAGACATCAACACTGGTGAATCGCTGGTAGTTAATAATAAGAACGTACGATGGCCGTAATTTTGGTTTATTTGTAGTGTAGCCCTTTATGGGCGTGATTCTTACGGGCATAAAGCCCTACACTACAGTGGGAAAAGGCAATGGGGCTTTCAGAACTTGCTGTAAAGAGACCGATATCCACAATTATGCTATTCTTGGGTCTTATCATAGTGGGGAGTATCTCGTTGACCCAATTAACAGTTGAACTTATGCCCAATGCGAGCTATGGGCTTGTAACCGTTAAGATAGATGTGCGGGGCGGGATGCCTCCTGAAGATATTGAATCTCTCGTCACTAAACCAGTGGAAGAGGCGGTGAGTTCTGTGAAACATCTAAGCCACATCATATCCACCTCCAAGAAAGAGTCTTCCACTGTAACTCTAACATTTGAACCAGGGACCAACATGAAGTTTGCCGCCCTGGAAGTTAGAGAAAAAGTCGGACAGATAAGAAATAAATTGCCCGAAGAAATTGAGAAACCCGTAATTGAGCGCTATGACGAAGCCGACTTCCCGATTATGATTCTCGCTCTAACAGGAACTGGATACACGCCAGAGAAACTCCGAAAAATAGCAGAAGAAAAGATGAAAGAAAAACTGAGCAGAGTCAACGGAGTAGCAAATGTAGAGATTCGCGGTGGGAGGGAACGGAAGATTTTAGTTGAAATTGACC
>Ga0315310_10000234_pt1 | contig 36531 bp, 41 predicted proteins | sample TDP5_MG_FD_203630 | JGI IMG/M metagenome (GOLD analysis project Ga0315310, IMG submission 203630) | Freshwater sediment microbial communities from Lake Towuti, South Sulawesi, Indonesia - TDP5 | ecosystem: Environmental > Aquatic > Freshwater > Lake > Sediment | place: Indonesia: South Sulawesi...
CTCTGCTGATACCGAGCCTTCTTAGGCTCGTGTTGACACCGAAGTCTTGCAAGATCCGTTTAATGTTCTGCCATTGATATTCAGGTTGCCTCCACCAGTTGGGGTTATGTTCCTCGTGATACTTTGCAAGAAGTATTGTTCCGAGTCCACATTGCTCGCCGTGCATCGCCGGTTTCTCTGCGTTTAGATCTAGGAAGTGCGAGAACAGGTGTTCAGAGCCTGAGCTCGGCCTGGATGAACCGGCAATAATCATAGCGACACCGGAATTCAACAATGCCTCCACGAGGCTCTTGATCGCCTCCTTCCTCAAGGTTGTCTTCGAGGATTCGATCAGGTCGTTTATGGCGTGAAATGCAAACCCGGCAGCCCGTTCGCAGTAGTATTCACCTCCGTCGTCTCTGCCGAGTTCCCAATCCTTCAGAGAAATAATCTTCGCTGCTACGTCTCCATACCCCGCCGAGATCATCCTGCTTGGCGCATTCGAGAGAATTTCCAAGTCCGCTATGACGGCTAATGGCGGATTGGCCAGTAAAGACGTTTTTTTACGATTCCGAATAATTGAGACAATTGGTGAGGCTATGCCGTCATGGGATGCAGCCGTTGGAACAGAGATGAACGGAACATTGTTTTCGTATGCAGCGATCTTTGCCATGTCTATGGGGGCTCCGCCCCCTACAGCGATAGAGAAGTCATGCCCCTGTAACTGTCCGCCGACTCTTTTTGCATTCTCCTCATCTGCCCTTTCGATGATAGCTTCACTGACGGAATAGCCTGCGCTTCCGAGAATTTCCTTCACTCTCTGCCCGGCAATGTTCCTTGTGACGGAGTCCTCGACAATGAGACATTTCTTCCCTACGTCAAGTTCGTCCACAACTTCAGGCAGCTTAAGTAAACATCTTTCCTCAATGACGATCCGCCTCAACGGTATCCTGTGCTCTCTTCCACATTCGCAACTCCAAGCGTCAGGAAATTTGAATCTCAGAACCATTTCTCGTCGACTCTGCTAGACACTGTGTCGAACTCCGTTCCTTACAAGTTCACTTCCGCTCTGTCGTCGCATAGCGGAATCGTGAGAGCGCTTCCTGTGGCTCCAGCACCGAGAATTGCAATTTTCACTACAGGCACCCTCAGCGGTCATACATGACTGAACTCTTGACCGATAAAGCTTTCAAACCGCACCTGCCCATGCAAAGGACACGCGTGTGGTCCCGAATGGGATTCATAGAACTCCGTGATCTAACGAAGACTTTTGGAGAGACGGTGGCGGTCGATCACATAGATCTCGATATCGAAAAGGGTGAGTTGCTAACTCTACTTGGATCAAGCGGATGCGGGAAAACGACCACGTTGCGTATGATTGCTGGATTCATCAAGCCTGACTTTGGCGAGGTCACCATCGATGGACAGGTGTTATCGTCGCCTATCAAGGGAATTCAGGTTCCTCCCTCGAAGAGAGAGATGGGGATGGTCTTCCAAAGCTTCGCGATTTGGCCGCACATGAACGTCTTTGATAACATTGCGTATGGACTCAAGATAAAGAAGCTTCCCAAAGCTGAGATCCAGAAGGAAGTTCAACGCGTCATGGAAATGGTTCACTTGGAAGGTCTAGAGAAGCGTTACCCTTCGCAGCTCAGCGGAGGGCAGCAGCAGAGAGTTTGCTTGGCCAGGTCGCTGGTGAGGCATCCTCGAGTCCTCCTACTAGATGAGCCTCTGGCAAACCTCGATGCGAAACTAAGGGAAGAGATGCGGTTCGAACTGAATCGTCTTCAGACAGAAACAGGAATCACCACGGTTTATGTTACACATGATCAGGCTGAGGCGATGGTTCTTTCCGACAGAATTTCCGTAATGGATAGAGGTATAATTCATCAAGTAGATACTCCCATCAACATCTATGAGAAACCAAAGACGAAGTTCGTCGCCGACTTCATTGGCTTGTCCAACTTCATACCGGGAAGAATCACACAACTAGGAGACGGAATGACTGTTGTCACCTCTAGGCAAGGCCGCATGATCCATTGTCGCGCGTCAGAAAAGATTGAGGAAGGAAGGGATGTGCTAGTACTCGTTAGGCCGGAAGACATCGAGATCTACTCGAATGAGAGGAGTCGGATGATGAACCTATTCAGGGCGAGAGTAGTTGAATGTGCCTACTTAGGAAACAGTCGTGACTACAGGTTCGAAATGGATGAGCAGCGTGTAAGAGTCCAAAGCCTCCCGTCCGTCGCCATGAAACCTGGCGATGTCGCATACTTACACTTCAAGCCGGAAAGGTGCCTAGCCATACCTGCCTGACATGTTGCTCCAGCTGCAGAGTTCTCGCAGACTTTCGAACCCTCGTGAACTATCTTGTCGTCCACTGGACACGTGTTGGAGAGGACTATGCCACTGAGAATGATCGCACGAGCCTCCCAGGAAGGTAATCACCAAAAGGTATGTCCCAAGCAATTAAGATAATTTCGGCCGTATTCCCGGCGTTGGCGAAGCTCTAGATTGATTCCAGCCGGGTAATTCCTTTCACGGAGTCAAAGTCTGCGTCATGCGAGAGAATCTGTTTCACAGCATATCTTGTCATTGTGACGGCCGAGACGACGTCCGTGAGGCTAAGTTTTCCTCCATAGCTAGGGTATTTTCCAAGCGCCTCTAGTAGGATATCCTCATCCACGTAGACCACGAAGACTCTAGGCGATGCAATCAAATGAGCGCCAACAGCTGCTGCTTCTCTTGCTCCGAACCCCTTCCTTCTTCCTAGGATTGTCACAGTTTCATCAATAACAAAGTCAGTCGTTATCGCTAGCGGTGTCTGTCCAATCCTCAACTTCTCGATTGCTACATGCGAGGAGCTGTGAAACTCATCGTTGAGGTCCGCATCTCCAACCCAAAACGTGGTGTCGACAAAGATCATATCTCTCCTATCTCCAACCTCTCAAGATCTCTCAGAACATTGTGTTTTCTCTGCGACTTGCCGATTCCGCAGATTCTAGCCAGCGGATCCTTTTCTGGAGAACATATGCCTCCTAGAAGCCCCTGATACTTCTTCACGTATAGCTTCAGCGCCTCCTCTCCTTCCGCACTCAACTCCAACTTCCCGTGTTTAGCCAGAACTATTCTCTTGAATTTTTCAATCACAGCATCAGACGCGATAATCTTGATCTGAGCCAATTCGCACCAGAGTACTTGAGTGCCAGGGTGAAATAATAATCTTGCGTTCGTATGAGAGTGCTAGGTGTGCGTGGTTCCGTTTGTTAGAGACGAAGTTCGGGATAGCTATCTCACCGTTGGGAACGTACTCAGAATGGCATCCAGAATGCGCCTAGGTGCGTTGAGGAACAGTTGTCACTATTTGAGTGTGCATCGCGGGAGGTTCTAGGCTTGGAAAGCTAGCGATAGTGTCCAAGCGAACATATATCCAGAACTTCAGTCGTAAGGAAGAAGCGGCGGGAGGTCATGGCTTGAGTAGACGATTCGATTTTAGGAGATACTTGAACATTCGAAGCGCGAGTTGCCCATCATTCTCTCCTGATAACGAGTATGTTGCGTTTCTAACGAATATTACAGGTGTGCCTCAGGTCTGGCGTGTTGCCTTGGGTGGAGGCTGGCCGGAGCAACTTACGTTCTATGGCGAAGAGGCCTCATTTTGCCGCTATGCGCCCGTAGGTGATCGGTTGATCTTCGGCATGGATCAGGGTGGAAACGAGAGAGTACAGCTGTACATGATCGAACAGGAAGAAGCGCTTATCGAGCAGCTTACTGACATGCCCCGCGTAATCCACATGTTCGGTGACTGGGCTGCGGATGGTCGATGGATCATGTTCTCCTCGAATGAGAGGCATGAAGCCTTCTTCGACGCATATGTGATGGATGTGGAATCGAAGGAAGTTCACCGCATCCTTCAAGGCAGAAACGATCCTAGGGGTCCTCAATCCGAGACAGATCAGATGGTTGAAGCCCTTAGAGCATGGGGAATTCCTGTGACATATGTTCTATTCGGTGACGAGGGGCACGGCATTGTGAAACTTAAGAATCGCATCGTAGCCTACGAGGCAATAGTGCAATTCCTTGACAAACATATCGGAGCCTCCCATGGAGGATGAGATTGCTCTCGTTCATGGATGCTGGCAGAAAAACCGAAGCGTCGCAGAGTCCTCCACTTAGCCCCTATCGTACAACGGCAAGGCAGAGTTAATGTGATCCGTTCAAGTCTACGAACCTAAGCCTATGCAGGGGCTGGCGGCGGAGTTGCCATGGGGGCTTTGCCGAAGAAGGCTTTGACGTGTGGAGTGTTCAAGTAGTAGATTATCACGCCGTTTATTATCAGACTGAGAATGTTGCCAACATGTCCTTGAGCGAGTCCTACAATGGCGAAGATAGCACCTATGATCGCGAAGATGAGTGCCCACGTCCATGCCCAACCTTTCGCGTTCCACAGCCCATACGCGAGAAACAGTGAAATCGCACCCAAGATAGCTATGACTACGCCGAGCACCAAGGCAATCAAGCCAAATATCCCTCTCACAATCGCTGCAACGCCGAATAGCAGAAGTCCACCCCCGATGCTGATTATTCCACCCAAGACTTCTAGAACTACTAGAATTGTTACTCCTGTTGGCCTGCTCAGTGGAGTTGCCATATGACGTTCTCCACTAACATATCGCAGTGTTCTAAGGCTAAAAGGCTTGTGAACGCCTTTCCGAGGACGTAAGTGACTTTTGTCTTTTCGCTGAGTCATACTTGTTACTTCGAGGTCGCGAAATTGTACAGGATCGTTGCGTATGACTTCTCGGCACCTGCGTTATACTTTCCGAAGACGATGGGGCTGAGGTATCCTTCATTGACAAGTTCGGCGCTCTGGCAACCCAAGTAGAGCAGATATTTCTTCAGAAGTTCCGCGTATTCTGTGACTCCTTCACCCGTCTGCGATATGCTCGGCTGTCTGAGGAACTCTTGGAGTTTCCGAACATGTTCGTCAACGTAGCCGTCTATGTATTGATATACCCGTTCCAATTGGCTCGCGGAAGATCACAACTTAATCCGTTCAGTGACTATGCAAGAGGCATGATGGGTTAAAGAAGCTTTGAGGAAGCTACGTTTCGTTCCTGATATCTTGCTCTAGAGCCGTAAGAATCTTTTCGTTGATCTTTTCTACGAGTTCCCGGGCGAAATCTGCTGAGGCTTTTGTCGGGTCACCAATGGCTCCCGTGTCGCTTCTCTCCTCCCAATAAGCCAATTGCCTTATCAGAAGCTTCGGAGCCATCTTGGGCTTCCTGATCTTATCCTTCCTCACCAAGTCTGGTCTGAACAGGAGCATCATACTTGTCTCGTGTTCACAGGCATGTCCCCAATCCTCTGACTTAGCCCATTCAACTATGAGATCCCTGCCGAATTGTGTCCAGTTCACCGCGTAAACCTTCAGCTGGATCTCTCGCTGTATCTTGTTAGCAGCCAGCTTGATAGGTTCAGTATTTCCACCATGATAGTTGATGATTAGAAGCCGCTTTGCGCCATGCTGTTTTAGGCTCCAAGCAATATCCTCCAGAACCTTCTGGTAAGTATCCGCCTTTAGGGTAATCGTGCCAGGATAGTGAATGTGATGCTCCGAGTATCCGTACGGCAAGGTTGGGAGGACAAGAAACTTCAGCAACTTCGATGACTCTACAAGCCTTCTCGTTATCTCCTCAGCCCTAATCGTGTCGACGAGGAGTGGTAGGTGAAGCGAATGCTGCTCCATACTGCCTGTGGCCAGTACGACGAAGTCGGCTTCCTCAATTGCTCTACGGCTCTCTTCAGAAGTTATTTCACCAAGCTTATGGTTCAAAGTCCCGCCTCAGTGAAGCAGAATCATGGGCCATTTGAACTATAAGTCGATTGCTAAGTCGATCGAGCCAGATTACGAGGTTTATGGCTTCTAATCTCGTTTTTTGAAAAAACGCATTTGTCCATTAGGGATACTGTTAAATGTATTTGACCCTCAACCGTAGGAATGGAAAATTTGGAGGAATACTTGTGCTACCATTCGCAACGGGCGTAACGCACTCCTTCATTCTCTTAGCAATCTCAACGGTCGTAATGGTCGCTATTCTCTACGCTTCCAAGAAAGGCAAAGTTCCGAAGATTAGGAAAATAGCTGCGATCGACGCAATTGATGAGGCAGTCGGCCGAGCTACTGAGATGGGTCGTCCAGTTCATTATACTCCTGGCATAGGCGACTTCTACGGTTACGATGCTCCAATGACGATCGCGGGCATAAGCGTTCTGGGCTACGCCGCAAGGAAGGTCGCCGAGTATAACACGCCACTGATAGTGACTTTCGCTGCTCCAGAGGTTGAGCCCGTAATTGCTGATGTTGTGAGACAAGCCTACCTTGCAGCTGGAAGACCCGAAGCATTCAACCCTGATAGCATCCGCTTCATCTCAACTAGACAATTCGCCTACGCTTCAGGAGTAGTCGGGATTCTCCACCGCGAGAAGGTTGCTGCCAATTTTATGATCGGTTACTTCGCAGGCGAGTCAATCATTGTTGCCGAAGCAGGTTTCCTCGGTGGAGCAATTCAGGTTGGAGGGACAGCGAACACATACCAGATTCCGTTCTTTGTTGTTGCGTGCGACCACGTTCTAATCTCAGAGGAACTTTACGCTGCCGGAGCTTACCTATCAAGAGATCCTGTTCAACTGGCAGCGATCGCAGGCCAGGACTGGGTTAGGCTTATCGCTGCTGCATTCATAGTCGCCGGTGCCTTGCTTGCGACTTTCGGTATGTCTTGGATCGCAGACTTCTTCAAGATATAGGATGTGACGTGAATGAAGCTTAAACTCCCCTTAGCGATAACGATCATCTTAACAATGCTCTCGGTGGCTGATTACTACTTCAAGGTTCCAGCTATCAACACAATCGCAAGAGACGTGACTGTAGCCACATTGGTCATGAGCGCGTGTGCTATTGGTATAGGCATAATCTCGTTGACGAAAATACATGTGAACAGAATTGCGAAGAAGAAGCCTCACAGCTTGGAAAGCGTGATAATGCTGGTAACGCTTGCCGCCTTCATATTGGTTGGAGCTGTGTTGGGCTCTGGAGATCCGAACTACGTCTACATGTTCCAGAACATAATCGTTCCATTGGACTCAGCAATGTTCTCGCTTGCAGGATTTTTCATGGCATCTGCGGCGTACAGGGCCTTCAGGGCAAGATCAAATGAAGCGCTGGTTCTTCTGGTGGCTGCAGTGCTCGTGATGCTAGGGCAGGCCCCGATAGGCGAGGCTCTATGGTCAGGTTTTCCGAATGTTTCCCAATGGATCCTAGATGTTCCAAACACGGCTGGTGTACGAGCATTGATCATGGGCATAGCGATCGGCATGCTCTCATTAACAATCCGAATGTTAATGGGGCATGAAAAGGGCTACTTGGGCGCTGGTGCGTAGGAGGAGGAAAGATTGACTGCGAAGAAAGGTTGGATGCAGAAGCTCGCAACAATAGACCCCAGAGTCATATTCCTTCTTCTATTCATCTGCGTTGGGGCCCCCCTGCTTTCACCAGTCGGTCTGCCGGTAGGGATCAGTCCCGGGACGTCTGGCATGTACAAGTTCATTGAGGGCCTGCCATCAGGAAACTTTGTCCTTTCTGCATTTGATATGAGTGCCGCAGTTGCTCCAGAATGTTATCCCCAGGTTGCAGCGTTTACCGCGCATCTGAAGAACAAGAACCTCAAAATAGTCGAGGTGGCTTTTGATTCGGCCGGGCCCATGTTCGCGGATCAGGCACTGAGGGATGTGTTCGGCGCCTCGAAGGATCATCCATTGTACGGCAAGAATTTCGTTAACCTCGGATACATCGCGGGAGGAGAGGCTGCTATGAGATCATATGCTGCAAATCCGAAGATGATTCAGAAGGATTTCTACGGAAAAGACATCAAGGACTTGGAGATAATGCAGCCGCTTTCGAGCGCCAAAGACTTCAGGCTTGTGATAGTGATCACAGGAAGTCAAGTGGACAACTTCGTTCGACAGTTCGGGGATCCATACGGCGTCCCCATTGCAGGCGCTGTGACAGCAGTCCTTGTGACACGGGTCATGCCATACTATCCCGCGAAAGTCATAGGGTACTTGAACGGATTGAGAGGCGCAGCGGAATACGAATTACTAGTCAAGAGGCCGGGCATCGCACTCGCTGGAATGGACGCTCAATCAGCGGCGCACCTCTTGGTCATCATCTTCATCATAATCGGAAATGTCGGGTACATGGTCAGGAAGTCTAGGAGGTCCTAGTTGACATGATCGGACTAGATGCCAAGTTGCTGGGAATTCTGATCTCGGGAGGACTGACACTAATGGCTTATAGCTTTCTCTACAAGGAGAATCGCGCATACAGAATCGCAGAGCACATATACCTTGGAGCCGGAACCGGATACGGCGCAATACTCTCTGCAAAATATGTCTACGACAATGCTTGGACTCCTTTGGTCAAAGGCAACACGCTCTGGGCTATACCGCTCCTCGCGAGTCTACTTCTATACTTCTACTTCTCGAAGAAGCATTTTTGGATCTACCGCATCCCCACCGCAGCGATAATCGGCATCGGAACAGGGATAGTCGTTGCAGCAGATTTCAGGACTCGTCTCACAGAGCAGATCAGTGCCACATTGCTGCCTCTATTCATAGCGAATGATCCTTACAAGAGCCTCAATAACATAATCATAGTCTTCGGTGTTATCGGATCCCTGATCTTCTTTTACTTCTCAAGAGAACATAGAGGCCCTGTCAAAGGCATGGTGAACTTTGGAAAATATATTCTAATGATTACGTTTGGAGCGGCGTTCGGACAAACCTTCATGGCTAGGATTTCACTCATCATCGGAAGAATTCAATCATTGTACCTGTGGCCCGCATGGATCCTGCTTCCGTCCGCAGCAGTTCTTGTAGGAGTTGCGATCAGCTGGGACAGGCTCAGGCAGAAGAAAGCCAAGTCCGCAACTGAGAAGAAGTAACTCTTCAATATCCACTTTTTCTTTATCAAGATCAATCACACCTTCTAGGCACTCTTTTCAACTTATTCCGAACAGGGCAGAGACGCCGATACGAGGTCGAGGTCAACCTGATCACTCCAACCAAGAGGACCACTTTTACCTTAACGGGCTGGAGCCTTCCAGCGATATACGATGTGCTCACAGATAGAATGAGGCGCCTCACCACCAAGAAGCTAAAACCGAGAAAACAACGATTCGAATAAGTAATACTTGACGCTCCTTTCTGCGGGGCTCAGGAAGATTGAATGACTCTTGACCTCCCTCTCTTGGGCGTCCTCTGCCCTGTGGGACACCCATATGTTTATATGAAATCCTTGCCGCGTTTGCTCGGTTCCGAGGTTTACCCTTGCCTTACGACATTGCCGTTGTGGGTTGTGGGCCCGCAGGAATATTCCTCGCTCTTGAATTGGCGCAAGTCCCAGATCTGTCTGTAGTAATGCTTGACAAGGGCCCTGATATGACTGAGCGCAGATGCCCGGCTAGCAGGGGTCTCGGATGCGTCAACTGTAATCCATGCTTTCTGCTAAGCGGCTGGGGAGGCGCTGGAGCCTTCAGCGACGGCAAGCTTACACTCTCACCTGAGGTTGGAGGATGGCTCAGCGAATACATAGGAAGCGAACAGCTCGCCAAGGAGATCGACCACGTGGATCGGACATACCTGAAATTCGGTGCCCCCACAAAACTGTACGGTGAGGACGCAGACAGGATTGAAGAGATTGAGCGCAAGGCCGCTTTGGCCGGACTGAAACTTGTTCCTGAAAGGTTGCGCCATCTTGGAACAGAGAAGTGTGCTCAAGTTCTTCGAGCGATGAAGAAATCTCTACAGGAGACCGTTGAGATTAGAACGGATACGGAGGTCAAGAAGCTTCTTGTGGATCAGGGACGAGCGGTAGGCATTGAGACGGCTAACGGAGAGAAGATTTCTTCAAAGTATGTGATTGTGGCACCGGGCAGGGTTGGCGCAGAATGGCTTAAGTCTGAAGCTCAGACACTTGGCTTGAAAACACTGAACAACCCGGTCGATGTGGGCGTTCGCGTAGAGGTTCCCGCTGCGGTCACTGAAGAGTTGACGGATGCACTCTACGAGCCGAAATTCATCTACTTCTCAAAATTGTTTGACGACAAGGTTAGGACCTTCTGCTTCAACCCTTCCGGCGAAATCATAACAGAATCCTACAACGGCGTAGTCACAGTTAACGGTCAAAGCTACTCTGAAACGAAAACTCCAAACACAAACTTTGCAATTTTGGTGAGCACCTCGTTCACTGAACCATTCAAAGAACCGATCGCCTATGGAAAGTATCTTGCAAGACTCGCGAATCTTCTCAGTGGCGGAATAATAGTTCAGAGACTCGGCGACCTTGATGCTGGAAGACGCTCAACTGAGGAGAGAATTGAGAGGAATCTTGTGAAGCCAACTTTGAACTCAGCAACTCCTGGCGATCTCAGCTTCGTCCTTCCGTATCGATACCTTTCAGACATAAGAGAGATGCTTCACGCCTTGGATCTCGTCTCACCAGGAATTTGTGCGAAACACACTCTCTTGTATGGAGTCGAAGTCAAATTCTACTCGTCTCGTCTCGAGTTGACTGAGAATCTTGAAACCAGAATCAAGAACCTTTTTGCGATCGGCGATGGCGCCGGTGTGACGAGAGGTCTGGTGCAAGCATCAGTTTCAGGGGTTGTCGTTGCACGGGAGATTATGAAGCGAGAAAAAGTAGACATAGCAAAGATATCATCATAAACTTGTCCAAACACCTAGGGTCCTGTTATAAGATTGTGGATCATAAATGGAAAAGGTTTTATGAAGAGTGAGTCGATGACGAGAGGTCTAAGGAGCAGATATCCATGGTAGAGATGTTCTGCGTCAAATGCAAGAAGAAGGTCGTCGTCGACGACAAGAACGTTAAGAGAGACGTGACATCAAAAGGAAGACCAATGCTAAGAGCGACATGCCCGAACTGCGGAACCAAGATGACCAAGTTCACGAAATAGTTCCCAGATGCTTTTCAACCCGATGTCTTAGTATCTAGGCGGTTTTCTACTCTCTTTCCATCGAAATATCACGAATCATGAGTTCAGTCACTAGCCGTGATCGACAAAGAATCATTTATCCTGTCGGTCATACGAGGCGTAGCGCTTCTTTTTCTTCGAGAGATCAGAGGCGAACTTTTCCTACATCTTCGACGATGTCTAGTTGAGTTCCATACTGGAGAGATAATTTTCGGATCCTTTCCAGAATTGCTTTGGCGTGTCTGCCTTCAGCCAGGACGGGTCTTCCCCTCTGAGACCTAGGTTTCTCAAACCCTAAGGTAACCGGGTATAGTTGCAGTTCTCTAAGGGCACCGTCCTCAAGAGTGAACTTCGCTATTACGCTTTCCCAGTAGACCCGATCATAGGTGAACCATTTGAAGCCTCTCTCATCTTTCTTTCCGCCTCTTCCCCTTGCGTCATACAGATCAGCTGGAGTCGCGTCCCATGTCAATCCATATCTTTCATAGACATCTGAAGGCAGGAAACGGACAGTTTCATTCATGAAGATGAAATTCCCGAGACTGTACATTATGGGCTTCCGCTTGTAGATCTCAATCCCTCTGAGCAAATGAGGCCCATGGCCGATTATCGCGTGTGCCCCAGCATCCAAACATTTTTTGCAGAAGATCCGTATGAACTTCGCTGGGGTCTCCCTATTCGCTCCATCGGACTCGTGCGCATGTAGACTTACAAGCACATAGTCAGACTGCCTTCTCGCATCCTTGATGGACGCTACGATTCCTTTGACATCTGCCTCGTTAGAGAAAGTAACGATTTCAGGTCTTCTTCCTCCGGCGAACCTCAGATTCATCAGCGAGATTACTCCGCCTCTCTCCTTGCGGATTGGCGCTCCTGTCTCCTTGAATATCCGCTTCAACTGACGCATCATCCTATGTGGGACGATCAGCCTTGCCTCATACCGTAGAGGATTCAGCCCAGGTCTTCCAATCATGTCCCGTCTAGTTTCGCCGGCTCTGCCAAACGCAGGAAACGTGGAAGATACTGAAATCAGGGCCGCGCGTCCATTCTTGGTCTCTAAGTAGGCCGGGCTTCTAGCCTCTGCCAGGTTTCTTCCGACGCCTGCGTGAACTAGTCCTAACTGATCGAGGATTCGTGTCGTCGAGAGGAGTCCTCCCTCTCCGAAGTCTACTGAGTGATTGTTTGCTCTTGCGTAGAGATTGAAACCCATCCACTTCAATTCTTCAGCCATGAACGGCTCGGCCATGACATATGTTCCGCCGCTCTCGGCGGCAGGGGCCGATTCAAAGTTGCCCAATAGCATTTCAAGGTTCGTAAATGAGACATCAGGTGACCTCAAGATCCGCAGCATAGAGAGGTAAGATTCTTCATCGTAGACTGATAGTCGCATCGTGGCGAGAGAATCTCCTGTGGCTACTATCGAGATCATGCACGTCACTCCTAGGCTCTATGCAGCTGACTCTCCGTGAATTCAAAGAAATAGCTATCGGATTCCTGGGCAACCGCATCTGAGCGATCTATCGTAGGCCCGGCGAATTCTATGTTTCTCCTCGCGGGGTCTACTGGTCCACGCTGTTCTTGACCTACTAACTAAGAAAGGCACGATGCCCAGTCGCGATATTGCAAAGCAATCAGGAATGAGTGGTGACAGGGAGGCGAATGAGCGCTTGAATGTCAGCTAGCGAATGTCCTTAGCTGATTAGGTCTTGTTTGAGTCGTGCGACGACTATTTCTTCGTTGTCTGGGGCTTTGATGAATGTCGGTATGTTCTTCTGTTGCGTGGCTTTGTATGAGACAAAGAGCCATTCTCCGATGTCTAGGTCTGTGGTCTTGTCTAGGATGGCTGTGTTAAGCGAGAAAGCTTCGGCTATGACCCAGCGATCGTATGAGCGGGGTAGGACGCTGACGAAGTAGCTGTGGAGTTGATGGAGGGCGTTCACATTCAGGTGGGCGACTCGCTGCGTGCTCAGCCAGCAGTGGGCTCGATATTTGCGGCCGTGGCGCAGAAGCGATTCCACGGCCCTGTTCGAGGTGTCGGAGTAGTCGTCCATTCGGGTTCGGTCTGGAATGAATTCCTGAGCCTCGTCCAGAACTATAAGGAGACGCTTCTTTCGGGTGGCGCTTGAACCCTTCTTTAGCATCAGAAGGCTGCGGAGGAAGTTGGAGACAGCTAGACGGGCGTCATCGGGCTCGGGCAGGTAGACGATCGATAGCCTCGGCGATTTCTCGGAGAGGACGTGGCGTGCCAGTCTATGGGGGTTCATGAGGTCTCCCTCATCGGTGGGAGATGCAGTCTCCAGATACTCGATTAGGCTGGCGGCGTCGGCGCGTAGGGCGGTTCTCTCACTCAACTTGCTTAGGAGGTCGGATAGAATCGCTCGTATAGCCTCCTTTGCGTCTGACGGAATCTTCGATAGGCCGATTCTTGGGTTCAGCCTAAGGGTTGCGATAAGGGTCTCCAGCTTCTGAACTGCAAGCCTCGCCTGCACGGCTCCAGCTCTCTCGCTGGCAGCAGCCTCTTGGAGCTTCGCGATCACATACTCAAGGGTTATCTCCGAGGCTTTTACGAGGCTGATGGGTCGAACCCTCCCGCTGTCTACGATGCGATTCGCACACTGTTCCAGAATCTTGGAACCGCCCAGCTTCTCCTCCAGTGTTTCGGGGATGACCTGCGAACTCAGGAACTTGTCGACATCGTCGCACTCCTCTGTGCTGAAGACTTCTCCCTCTTCCTTCAGAAGGTCGAGCAGATGAATGACGTACTCCCCGGCCACATCAAACACAACGACCTTGAGAGTAGAATCGTCTTCAAGAGCTTTCCTGATGAGACACGATGTCAAATTTGATTTTCCCGAACCGGTATATCCGAACGTGCCGGAGTGGTAGCGTACGAGGTCTCCGATGTCAATTGTGAGGGGCATCTGGAAGCCCAGTAGGGTGCCTATGCTTGGGCCCTTTTCAACGCATAGGAATCTCTTGACGGCTTCGGTTGAGAGTAGGTGGACCTTTGCGCCGGTCAGGGGCGTCAGCTTGGATCTTTCGAATGCGGGTTCGCCAGCGGTGGTCTCCATCTTGTGGCGGGTTGGGACGGCTACGATGTCTATCCATGTTTCCTCGCTTTTGCCCCAGCCTTTGCTTATTGTATCGAGGAACTCTTTGCGGACGATGGTTGGCATGGCGACATCCATGCCGAGCATCTGGAAGTGAGTTGCGGCTGGGGCCACGGCCTCGTAGATCAGGTACGTGGGTTGGTTGGCTGTTTCACGCTCGATCGCTATGAAGCAGGGGTCGTGGAGCCTGTCGAGGACGGAGAAGTTGAAGCGTGACTCGATGATGGCGGTTGCGCTGGTTACAGTTATCTCGCCGCGTTCGCCGCGGTAGGACTTGGTGATGATCCTGTGCTCGCGCAGTCTGCCCTCGAACGTCTTGTCCAGATCGTCGAAGATCTGTATGGCCATTGGCTAGCCCGCCTCCTCTCGAATGATTTGGGCCACACCTCTCCGGCGGGCGCGTTCACTTGCGGCGCGTATGTCGCGGAACCTTCGGGCGATCATGAAGACCTTCTCTCTTCGGGCCAGAGGGGTTAGCTCGAGTTCAGCTACACCGCGTAGGAGGCCTTTCATCTGTCCGACTTCTTCCTTCACGTACTTATCAGCGAGGTAGAGGAGTTGGTTGTGGCCATAGGCTTCGAGGATCTCTGGGTTGTCTGAGATCGAGAGGACGTAGAGGATAAGGTTGTCGAGCTCACTGGCGCGATCGGCGGATTCTAGGTATGGAGTTATCGTTGTCTCTCGGTCTCCCTCCCAGGCCTCAAGTTTCGTCATCGAACCGTCCCTACTCTGGTCGTAGAATCGGTCATAGAGGAAGACGGGAGATCTGACGCTGCAATCTTCCGCGAAACTTCTCAACTGGAAGTAGGCTCGGATAAACATCTGCTCGCGGGATATGATATGGCGGGCAGCTCGTACAGGAATGGGCTTCTCACCATCCCAGAATATCGTGGTGAAACATGCGTCGTAGGCCAGAGTCCGCCAAGGCGTAGAGATCTTGCTCGGGTTAACGGCGCTGAGAATCGTCAAGAGCGCCCTGTCGCTCTTCAGCTCACTCAGCTCGGGCTTCGCTTTTGGTGACTGTGCGGTTAGGGCGATGGGCATAACTGCCCTGCTGAATTCCGTGGCCGTTGTGTCTTTGGCGACTCCAACAACCAAGATACCTCGCTCTTTCACTTCTCGAGTTAAGGCGTGCATGAGGACGAGGTTGACGAAGCTCAGGTCGAGCGCGCTCAACCATTTTCCCTCCGGAGTCACGAGGGGGTACTCTGAGCCGGCGAAAGTCCTCTCGACTATGCGCATGCAACCCTCGGAGACTCTGCCCCAGTAGGTATTGACTCGCTCACTAGGGGTGAGTCGGCCGTTTGAGATTTCGACGAGGCTCTCACCGAACCTCTCTTCTAATTTCTCTAGTCTCTCAACGAGCTTGCTGGTCTGCTCCTTGGTCAGCTTGAGCTCTCGTCCCAGTTCGTCATTTGACATTTCGCCTTTGTTCAGGAGGAGTCGGAGAGCAGCGGCCTGCAGGTTATAGCGTCGAGGTAGAACGGGGGATGTTCCTGAACCGATCTGTGAGACGAGGTGTAGGTCTGCGAGGCTGATGGGGCCGTGTCTTGTGCTCATGCCTTCGAGGGCGCTCTGGCGACGACGCAGTAGAAGCGATGTGTCTCGTACAAGTGTAGGGTACGTGCCCGAGAAGGGCCTGTCGAAGAGGAGGAGTTTCGGATTCTTGGTTCTTGAGGCGTCTAAGCCTAGGTAGAGCTCAGCCATGGTCATGAGAGCGAAGGGGATGCGCTCCCTGAGTCTGCGCAGGTCGATATCCGTTTCGGCTACCTGTACCTCATCGGTTATGTTGGGTAGGTCTTCTTCCCAGAGGGGGACTGCGGCTGACATCGAGAGGCCCTGCTGCCTCACAGCGTCATTCAGGCTGAAGGCCACCCTGTCTTCTGTGACTTGGAACTTGCAGGCATAGCCGGAGGCGCAGACGTAGAAGAGGAGGAGCTCGAGCACTTCGTCAAAGTCCATCGATCCGTCGATGCCGATCGCCTCATGTTCCCCGAGCCCGAAGAATGTCTTGGCGGAATGAGTGGCGAAGGCTGCATCAATGCTTCTGATGGTGCTGATTATGTCGTCTCTATCCTTGAGGGAGGAGACTCTTCGCTCGAAGAGGGAGGCGAGTTCATTCGTCTGCCGACGGAGGCTCAGGGCGACCCCTGACATCTAAACTATCACACTGCCAGAGCATTTGTTCTTGCAGAATTTAAGTGAGAGAGGTGTACGAAGCTAAGCCGCGTGACAAAAAATCGGGATCGAGCTTCATGTTGTATTGAGCAGGCGGATCTTACATTACCATTCGGGCGGCTTCGTCATAGAAAGCCACTTTGAGAGCGAGAAGGGCTGAATCAATCCGAGCGCCGACCGCATTAGAGCCGAGGCAGAAAGTGTCAGAGAGGCGATAGGTTCGCGAAACGCAGTACACCTAGTCTATATTCTTGCTGGCTGACAAGGACCGATTTGGCTTCTCGGTTGCTATTCAGTTTCTTCCGGAGCTACGACTTTGATATGTTTAGCGATCTTACTTGTTAGGTCTTCATCTCTCGTCACGAAAGCTCTTGCCTTGCGACAGAGCGCCGTTGTCAAGTGATATGCATCGTGGATCGTTAGATTCTCCTTTACCACGTAATCCGCGGCTAGCTTCGTCATGGTCTTGTCGAGCGCCACTATTTCCAAGTTACGTATGTCTTCTATTGATGCAACTGCGAGTTCGGCTGAGTCTGAAAAACCGCTTTCAACCATGTCCAAGGTTACCTCTAGCAACGTTACGGATGAGGTCATGGCCTGAAGTTTCCCATCATGAATTCTTTTCAGAAAAGAGCTTGATTTCTCACGCAAGACGGGTTCTTTGTAGATAACGTTCAAGAAGACATTCGTGTCTATGTAACAGCTCATTTCTTTTTCCTAGTCTGCAGGTCTATCTTCTCACGAAGTTTCCTCACAGTCTCGACTGCCCTCTTCTCTCCTCGTGCTGTCGGCAAATTCTCAAGCATCTCGATCGGGTTTGGAATGAGGGGCCTGAGCAAGATTCCGTATGGAAGCGCCTTCGCCTTGACCTCGCTTCCTTCAACTATCCCAGCGGCTTTCCTGAGACTCTTGGGTATCGTGGTGACCCCCTTCCTCCCAAGCCTGATGACTTTTTCTTCCAACTTTTTCTCCAGAAGTCGAACCTAGTTCGACAAATATAAGTTTTTTCTAACCAAGTGATCACTCATACCCTTACTGTTGAGTCAAGGTATGACGGACGACGCCGCGGTCCTAAACGAACCTAGTATCCTCATCACATCGATGAAACTGAAGACAGTCTTTCCCTCGTCACCATCCTTGCGTCTGAGCCGCTTCTTTCTCGAGGTTGTCGACAGAACTAGCCTGCGCTCTCTTGACCGTTATGACCGAGAACAATATGTAGAATGGCATCAGTTCGTTGACTACAGGGCCGAGTTTGATCGTGTTGAAACAATGGTCAAGTTCACTGCAATAGGAACATCTGGGTTTTCGAGGAATGTTAACCGTTGGGCGTTCTATTTATATCATTAACTTGGCATTTGGCTAACGATCACTCCGGCGTCTTATTGCGGCCTCACCCCGCGCTGTTAGTGAGTAGTAGGCTCTTACCTGAGCCAACTCTTACAACCCAATCATGTTGCCCCATCTTGGCAAGAGAGCGGACGATCGAAGGCGTCTTCTTATCAAGTCTTTTCGAAAGGTCCGCAGAGGTAAGTCTCCCTTTCCTCAACTCTTCGAGTATGAGGAATTCCAGTTCAGTTGGGAGTTGTATCTCAGCTTTCTCCTCAATAACGTGCCTTGGCAAAATCTGCGGGGCCTTTGACTGAAGTGCATTGCTTAATGCTTCATAGGCTCTCTCCAACATCAAGTGCGTGTTTGCAGTTGAGACGTTCAAAATGGCCTTGATGGTCTCCGATGGAAAGATGTCTTCTGTGGCCTTTCGTGCCATACTTTCGTCTTTTTCGACTTGTGAAACGCCTACGCAGGCTCTGGCTCGCAGTATGCGTTCCGCATCGGATTCATTAGTTACGCCTGGATAAGTCTCGACTGAGGCGCACGCAATGACAAGGGTGCAGCTGGAGCAGGTCACGAAACGGTTCCGTCATGGTCGTGAAGTCGTCGTGGCTGTGAGCGAGTTTAGCCTCACGGGTGAGTCTGGCGAGTTCCTCGTCGTAGTGGGGCCGTCGGGCTGCGGCAAAACGACGCTGCTGCGGCTGATTGCGGGGCTAGAGAGGCAAGACTCCGGCCACATTTACTTGGACGGCGTATTGGTTGACGATGCACCGGTGGGAAAGCGGGATGTGCAGATGATCTTTCAAAGCTATGCGCTATGGCCCCACATGAAGGTGCTGGATGAGCGAAGGTACAGCAATGTCAGTTTTGCGCTCAAGATACGGAAGTGGAGCCCAGAGGATATCGCTGTGCGCTTGTGGGATGTGACCAAGCGGGTTGGGCTGGAGAGCAAGCTCTTTTCCCGCAAGCCCGATCAGCTTTCAGCTGGTCAGAAGCAGCGGGTTGCAATGGCCCGCTCCATGACCACTTCCCCCAAGGTATTCCTCATGGATGAGCCCATCACCAACCTGGATCCGCCTAGCCGCGTTAAGATGCGCCAAGAGATCAAGCAGTGGCATACAAAGCTGGGGGCCACCACTATGTATGTTACTCATAATATGGCCGACGCCTTCGCGATGGCAGACCGCATCGCCATAATGCGCGACGGGCAGCTGGTCCAAGTGGGGACTATGCGAGAGCTTCTTGAAAGCCCGGCAGACGAATTTGTACGCAACTACCTCAGGAGTTAGTTCAACACGCTAATCGAGGTCAGGCTTATCCGCAAGGATGAATGGCTAGATTTGGTGTCACAGACAATGAAGCGACAAAGCTAGCGTACGCTAGAAGATGAAAACGCCTAAGCCTGAAATCTGACAACTCGGACAGGAGGTGATTGGATGTCTGAACATCCTTTGAAGATTTTCGAGAAAGTCGATGCAGACCTTCTTGAGCTAGTTGAAAACGCTAGGAAACTCGCTCTTGGTGACGGTGCCCTGCCCAAGAAGTTCAAACTTCTCATCGCGATGGCCTTAGATGCATCTACTGGAGCTGTTCAAGGCGTAAAGTCGTTGGCTCAGGCTGCGATGCAAGCCGGCGCTACAAAACAAGAGATCGCAGAAGCGATGAGAGTCACGCAATATATCAGCGGAGTAGGGAGCATCTACACAGCCGCGCAAGCTCTGAAGGAACTGTTCTAGACTGAACGCTTACAGCTTAATCTTGGTTGGGTCGACTTATGCAGCCTTAGGTAACATAGCGTTGCTATGCTATCTCACTTTTCTCCTCGGAGTATTTTCTGGGGAACTCTTTTGCATAGAATATGATGCGGCCGCATTCCTTGCAGATGTATGTGGTTACTTTATCCAACGACAGGAAAACTCCAATTGGAACAAGTCCAACATAGTACTCCACCATCTCCACTTTGCAGTCTGGACAAGTTGGATGGATATCTTTCATACACAACCCTTACACCAGTAAGGTGTGCAAAACCTATCAAGTTGCTCCCTCTGTATCGGCAATGCAGGCCGGTTTGTAATGGCTTGGTATTGTCCTCAATGCGGAACGGAGTTCTCTGAGTACCAGCCTATATGCCCGTTCTGCAATGTCCTTCAAGGCCACTCGAACCCCCTTCATTAAGATTGCCTGGTGACTCAGACGTAGTCTTTGAGCCATGCTAGCTGTGTTCAGCCACCTAAGGGCTTTCCGTATCACCATACTTTGCGAAGCAGTTGGAGCGCGTTTTCGCCTATTACTTTCGCGATTTCCTCATCTGAATATCCGTGCTTTATCATCCATCTGGCCGCGTTCTGCAGGCATTCTGTTGGGTTTTCCATTCCCTTGACGTAGTCCGGAAGTTTGGTGACGTCCATGTCCATTCCTAGGACCTTGTCTCCGCCGGTCATGTCTCTACTATAGTGTCCGAGCCCTCCCGTTTTGTTTCTAGCGGCCATTGCGCGGTAGAGTCCGATGTGGTCGCCATACATGGTGTCTGGGCCGCATCCGACATGGTCGATGCCCATTAGGTTAATGCAGTACTCGACTTGTTCCATGTATGCTTCTAGGTTACTGACTGGGTTCTTTTCAGTTTTGACAACTGCTCCTGCCATCTCAACGCCTAGGATGCCCTCTCTCTCAGCCAAGGCCTGTAAGACTTCATCAGGCTTCATTCTTCGCGTTGGTGTAAGGGTCCTTGATCCGCAGTGAGAGATAACTATAGGCTTCTTGCTGGCTTCAATAACGTCCATCGCTGTTTTATCGCTAGAATGGGATACGTCGATGAGCATGCTGACTTTGTTCATCCGTACGATGGCGTCGTAGCCGAGATCCGTCAGTCCCCCATCGTTCTTCTCTCTCAAGCCGGAGCCCAGCATATTCGACTCGCTATATGTGACTCCTGCTGATCTGACTCCTAAACCGTGGAGAATGTCTATTCGATCGACCTCGTTCTCGATGCAGCTGAGGTTTTCCAAAACTGCAACCCACGCCAGTCTGCCCGTCTTGTAGGCTGATGTGACGTCATCAACGGTTTTGCAGTGGATTACGAAGTCTTGGTGAGCGATGTCGCAGAGCCTCATGCCTAAGTCGTGTATAACATCTCCCCATTTCCACCCCTGCTTTGAGGTAATGTCACTGTTGCCATCCATCAAATTGTCAAAAACACAGTCAAGTCCAGACTTGCTCAAAGCCTCGTAAGCCATGAACTGCCTTCCCTCGTTTCTTCTTTCAGCAAAAACGTCGTCTGGAGAAACGGTGGGATGCTCGTGAAGATCTATGACGATATTCTTCTCCATGATGTTTTCGAATCGTTCTTCCTCAGTCTTTGACAATGGCAGAGTATATGACCACTTTTTCACAATTTCGTCTCTGAGTCTGATTTCAACGTAGTCAGTCTTGGGTTCAAGATATTGATACGCCCGGTAACCAGAATACTTCTTATTTCTTCCCATTTTCAATCCTCAATCAGGTTCCACATTGTAGTAGAAAGCGCTTACTCTACCTCGGATATGGCGGAGAAGGACAGGTACAGAGGGATGCTGCTAGCGAAGCCCCAAGGAGAGCTTCAAAGAGCTTCTGAACCACCTGAGAGAGATGGACCGTGGCTTAGCGGAGAATGTTGAGGAGGAATACGTCTTCCTCTACCGACATGTGGCCAAGCGGCTGAGTGAAGCAGGAATCCAGCCAAGGATTTCTTATGAACCAAACAAAGCGCCGAAAGAACTGACGTAGTCCGCGGAACGAGAAGGATATCGACCCTCGATAATGCACGGGTTAGAAAGGTCGTGGTAAATCTTTTCGGCAGATGCAATGATAATAGGATCACTGTTAACCTCTTCTGCACGACATCGGCCGTCAAGCTGTACTCAGCTGCTGCAACCTCCAAGTGATACCTGGATGATCTGCTAGATGGTCTTTGTCAGGGAACAAAAGACTCGGCAAGTATTTCTTGTCCTCAAAGAGCCTTTGAAGGAATTGTTGTTCGTCATGATCAAGCCTGAATAGATCTCTGCAAAAGTCACCAACTACCTCCTTGGCATCAGAGAGGTCGAAATGCCTGTTTTGGATCAGATATGGGCGCAGGTCTTGCTTCACTTGGTTTTCTTCCATAGCGTCCGCTGGGTTCTTTGTGAGAGAGGTTCTGAAATCCCAAGGGATCTCTACGCAGCACGAGAATATTGCGCACTTCTTGAGAGATGTAAGGTTAACTGCCGTTTCCTTTCTCTTGGCCAGCATATAGATGTCGAATAGATCCCGTGGCGCCCCTCTCTTGAACAGAGTCTCTATCTTAGATCCGTATACCTCTGGAACTGACAATGTTTTGATGTCTTCCATATCTATCTCAAAGAGGTTTACTGGTTTCACAAGGATCGGGTCGTAGATTGGTATTCTCGCTGAAACGTAATTGATCTCAACTTTCAGTCTATCTGGGCTATCAAAGACGTTCCTGTAGTTCAATTCAAATCGGTCAAGCGCATATTCAGCGAAATGTGTGTCTAGCTGGTATCCGGCGCTACTGAGTAGCTCCGACAGCTGTCTCCTTATCATCTGTCGATACGTCAACATCTTGTCTTTGTCGCCGTTTCTAATGGCCACCAAGTCAATGTCGATGGAAAGCCTCGGAAGCTGCTCGTAGCACAGATTTATCGCAGTTCCACCTCTCAATGCCAAGTATTCACTCAATTCCGAAGAACTGACCTCAAAAAGAATCAGCATAATTCTGTACAGTTTCTCAAGAGGCCAGACCATGAACTTCGTCTGAGCGGATATCCGTTCGAAATACCTTCTTTCCGGTACTCTATGCAAAGGTCATCGTCTCTTCGATATTTGAGGGCACCACGAGGTTCCATTCCTTTACAAGCCTACCTGAGCCCTTGCGTGCCAAAAAGTAGTATATCTTTGATGAGAGGTTCTTTCTTAATGAGGCGAGTTGCTCATCGTTGACATGCCAGCTGTCTCTTATCTGCTGTCGGGAGAGGAGGAAACCGAGTTTATGAAAGATGATCTTCTTCCGTTGCGCCACTGCATAGTCGTATAGTCTGTCGAAGTTGACGTTCTTCATTGACGACAGGCTCTTGAATGCTTCCTCAAATCCTCCGGCCAGATCTAATCTGTCCACGCAGTCAAGTATGGTTCTTTCTCTGTCAGTGACTATGACTTGTGCACTACCCCAGATCGTTTTCTGAGTACCTGTCAGGTCCTGTCTGGGTATCCACCTGTAACTCACGCCTTCATACTCGAAGCTCCTGAACTGGTTCGGTGACACTAGCGCAACCGCGTTGTAGATGACGGTGTTTGCGACTCCATGAATCTCAAGGGCAGAATGATAGGCCAGAGAGTATGGCGAAGTGACCTTGCGAGCGAGCAGGAACTTGTCGGCTGCAGCTTTCTCCTTGCCAAGTTGCTCCAAGGGAACTACTTCATACAGTCCTCTCCTCACCTTCACAATATGCCTCGATCTCATGAGCTGCTTTAGAGTGTTCATACAGGTGTGTTTGTTGGGGATTAGAGCAAGCGCTTCCTTGGTTGTGAAGAATCGGTCGTTTAGGAAGGCCCTGTACAATCTGGAGGTCATTACTACCATTTGATTGGCGGAAGTACTATATAATATGGCTGTTTCGTTCGGTTTTTGGCAGTGGACTCTACTGATATGGTGACGTAAGTGCTATGCTCTATAGCGATTCCGTCAACATCTAGGTAACGCCAAACAATCGGCATGCTTGTTGCTCTGTTCAGTATCTTCTAACTGTTCAATGCTATTGAATGCTCGGCCGTCGTTGAGGCTATGACAGTCGGAAGGGATCTTGACCCTCGATAACGCATGGGTTGGAAACAGCGCCAGACCTAGCCGTGGAGCAACCACAGTACCGGTCTTCACATACGCTTCGTATGTGAACACTGTCGCAATTCCTATTTCTTTGGCACCCTGAATATTCAGAGTTCATCGTCAGAATCGTACATTTGAATTGGCTCTGAAGCGTTTCGTCCTTTATCATTCAGATCTCGAAAGGCTCTTATCGCCAGCTCAGGTTACGTTTCGTTAGGAGTTTGTGAAATGCCTGAAAGGATTGCAGTGGGAAATGTCACAGTTGTGAGAGAGGAGGTCAAAAAAGGAGTCATCAAGGGTGTGGAGTTGTTCAATAATGTGAGTGTAGACGTTCCGGTTTGGGTGTTGAACGGTGCCAGGGAAGGGCCGACGCTTCTTCTGATGTCAACCCAGCACGGTACCGAGATTCAGGGGATCGAAGTTATTCGTAGAGTTGTGCGAGAACAACTTAAACCCATGAATCTTAGGGGCGCCGTCATCGCCATACCAGTGGGGAACCCCCTCGCCTTTATGCATAGCCAGTACCTTTCGTGGATCGATAATCTCGATGTTGGTGGCGTCAGAGCCGACAGGCCGGAGGGAAATACTACTGAGAGACTTGCATACGCCTTGTGGAAGGAAGCATGGAGCAAGGCCAACCTCATCGTTAACATTCACTGCAACACGAGGCCAGACTCTCTGATCTATCAGTGGATTAACGTCGGCAACATGGCGACACGGGACAAGCTTGAGAAGATGGCGAAAGCCTTTGGAGTCACAACCATCGTATCCGACGAGCCGCTTCAGAAAGATGCCCCTCCGACGCTGGAAAACCTTGCAATAGCAGCTGGAATACCAGTAATCCTTGAGGAGTTGATAGATGGAAGGTGGATCTCAGAGCCTTCCACGAGCGCGGGCGTTAGAGGGGTGCTTAACATAATGAAGGCTTTTGACATGATAGATGGTGAGATCGAACCTCAGAAGGGAATCCCCATAGTTCCCGGCGTGAACAGGTACTACGGTATCATACGCGCCAATAGAGGCGGCTTGATACACCTGCATAAGAAGTCAGGTGAACTGATCAGAAAGGGCGAAACAATCGCTGAGATCTATGACCTGTATGGGGACATCATCGAGCAGGTGAAGATGCCTGTGGAAGGCTACGTCTGGGCATACCCATGTGGCCAGTCCCTCGGTACTTCAGGCGGACTACAAGCCGTCCAAACAGGAGCCAACATCGCCTACGCGTTTACACACGAAGAATAGGTGATTCCCCAACCAGCCTCGCCAGCCCCATCTCTCGACACGACTTCAGTTCTTGGACGATAGAGTTGAGCGGAAAAAAGAGATACACATGGCGGCAATCCCAGACCTTCCGTAACAGCAAGAGCCTACGAGAAAATAGAGCTGCAATATCAAGTCAGATAACTTTTTTAGGGAACGATTGTTCTTTGTATCGAACGATTGTTCGATGAGAAGCCTGTTTGAATATCCTGGCTTCAGGATACTCGCCGTCTTTCTAAAGGAGCCTTACAGAGAGTTCTACCTAAGAGAAGTCGCTTCTCATGCAAAGGTGAGCGTCAGCACTGTCAAAGCCTATCTCGATTCACTCGTGAGTGATGAATTCCTGTTGAGGTCCAAGAGGGCTAACCTAACATTGTTCAAGGCAAATACGGAGAACTCTGCGTTCAAACATTTCAAAATAGCGTACTTCCTCCGCCATCTAAGACCTCTGATCAGGCATCTCAGGCAGAAGTACGAGAGGAGCTCGATCATACTCTACGGTAGCTGCGCAAGGGGAGAAGATGACAAGGACAGCGATATCGACCTCCTGATAATCGGAAGAGCCGAAAAGGTTGAGTTGACCGATTTTGAAAGGAAACTCAACCGAACGATTACCCTCCTAGTCTATAGCTATCAAGATTGGGAGGAAAAAGCGAAACAAGATGAGGCGTTCTATGAAAGCATAATCACCGACGGACTGGTTATTCAAGGCAATCTACCCGTGATCAAGAAATGAACCTCAGAGACTGCTTTCAGAAAAGGCTGCTGAGGCGTGTGAAACCAGATACTGCGAAGAGCACTAGATCACTTGAAGTTGCATCGATAAAGTTAGAGGAGGCCAAAAAAGCTCTCAAGAACGAGTTGTTTGATGCCGCGATAATTCTCTCTTACACGGCTATGTTCCACGCTGCGCGAGCACTGCTGTTCAGAGACGGAGTAGCCGAGAAGAGTCACGTCTGTCTCATTGAATACTTGAGAGCAGAATATGTCCGTAAAGGGAGGCTGAGCGGGGCCCTAGTGAACACTCTCGACTCTCTGAGGATAGATCGACATGAAACGATCTATGGTCTCGAGACAAAGAGCGGTATGAAAGAGGCTGATTACGCCGTCAGAAAAGCCAAGGAATTTCTTGAGGGTGCAAAACGGGCGCTGGCAAGAAACATGCAGCAACTTAGCAAATCCGCAAGCTAATTCACAGCTCGTGTAACAGAACGTGTGCTCACTCAGAGGGTACACGGTCAGCTGACTACTAAACAAACTCGAGGACAACGATACGTCAGACGAGAGAAGAAAAGCATCGAGAACATCATAGCCCTCGAAACCCCATAACGAATCAATAAGCGATTTGAAAATAGTGCTGCAATAGTGCAACTATGCACCTAACGACGACGTGACACAAGACTCAAATCCTTTTCCGCTTAGTCACAACTGGTGTTTGATTGAAGATCTTGGGGATCGTCTGCAGTCCTCGAAGCGGAGGAAACACCGAGATACTCGTACGCAAAGCGCTAGAGAGCGCAGAGAAAGAAGGAGCAGAGACCGAGACATGGAGTGTTGCCGGGAAGGACGTGAAGCCATGCGACCATTGCCTAACCTGCATCAAGACCGGGCAGTGCCACATCAAGGATGACATGCAAGCTCTCTACCCTAAGATGATAGAGGCGGACGGCATAATCCTCGGCAGCCCAGTCTACTTCTGGTCCGTCACCGCCCAAGCAAAAATCGTGATCGACCGCACCTACGCGCTGAGGCGCCCAACCAATAGGCTCGAAGGTAAGGTGGGAGGAGCCATAGCCGTCGCCGGCCGACGAGGCCAGGTGGAGGCGTTGACAGTGATAAACAACTTCTTCTTGGGCCAGGGCATGATTCCCGCGGGCCTCGGCGTAGATGGAAGAGGCTCCGAGAAGGGAGACATCAAACAAGATGAACGGGCATTGACTGGCGCTACAGAGCTGGGAAGAAGAATGGTGGAACTGATACGCCGAAACATCCCAAGGAAATAGAGCCTAGGTCGCCAAAGCAGGCAACCTGTTTAAGCGTGCGCCTTCTCACACTTTCGCTAGGAGTTTCTCATAATCGGCGACAACGTACTTGCTACCTTTTCGGATCACTCTGTGTCCCTCTCTCTGTAGAAGCTTCTTCTGCCCCTCAACACCGCCCGGATACTTCTCATTTATCACCCCACCAGTCTTCAATGTCCGCCAGTAAGGGGTAAGGTTCCCTTCACCCTTCTGTCTTCGCTCTTCAGCAGCGTTGGCTGCAATCCAAGCAAAGATGCCCGTAGTAATCGGACAACCAATCGTCGCACCATGCTTTCTCGCCAAAGCTGCACGGACCTCGTTGATCGTAGTGAGTTTTCCCTCAGGCACCCTCTTCATCATCTCATCGACTTCCACCGGTGCCGGAATGACCACTGTGCCCGTCCCCCACCTCTTGCTCATCTTACCAGTAATCTTCCGTACACTTGGCAGACCCTTACTGTCCAGCAGTTTCTCGGACCAGCTCTTTCTTTTCGGCATAACTCTCCCCAAAGACTGGATTAACTCACAATTCCACTAAATAAGCAAGCAACCGCACGCAATACAGATGAGCATTTTCAGCGGTCTCTCATGGCCTCCTTGGCCGTGAATCGAATAGAAAGGCTATTTGGGCCAAGAAAGCTCTATGTGAGCTGATGGTGTCGGGAATGGCGCTGAGTTTCAGGGAAAAGGTGCTAGATTCTTACCGTGGAAAGAACAGCGTGTTATGCGTGGGACTTGATCCTGCCCTACCTTCGCAGAGAAGTAGTAACGTGGTTCCTTCTAGATATGCTAACCAGCGAGACGAGAACAAATCAAGACTCGATTTCTGCCTCTCCCTTGTTGAGGAAACATCTCCCTACTGCATTGCCTTCAAGCCGAACCAGCAATATGTTGCCGGATTCACCTCCAATGATCATCGGAGTCTGACAAATGCCATAGAATCCGCAGGTTGCTTCTCGATCCTAGACTACAAGTTGAACGACATAGGAGACACTGTTGAGTCAGCTATCTTTCACATTAAGAGATGGGGATACGACGCGATCACGTTCAACCCTTTTCTCGGCAATTTAGAGGGCACGGTGAAGCTAGCTCATTCCGGAGAACGGGAACTGGGAGTAATAGTGTTGACTTTGACATCGAACCCCGAGGCGGTGAGGTACCAGAAGGAGACGAGGTTGAACGGGAAGCCACTTTACCTCGCTATAGCCGAAGACGTGCAGAAGTACCATGCCGACGGTTGTGTAGTTGGAGCGACGGGACATGTGGCGGCTGATGAAATTAGAGCTATCAGGGCGGCGGCTGGAAGCGACAAGATATTCTTGATTCCGGGAGTTGGAGCCCAGAAGGGAGATCCAAAGAAGGTGATCGAGAGCGGAGGGAACGTTCTGATCAATGTGAGTAGAGACGTGATCTACTCGGAGTCTCCCTGGGAGAAGGCCAAGGAGTATACTGAGCTCTTCAGGGCTCTGGGTGCCAGACTCGTCTGAAACGCGGTTCCATATGAACGTCTCCTGCTGGTTAAGCGACTTGGCTGGATCCGCGAGCTATCGGAAGTCCTGAAGCGTTACCTTTAAGCGAATATGAAATAGATTTAATGCTGAGCTGGTGAGTGTATGCCGATAGTCACGATAGATCTGGTAGAAGGCCGAACGGTTGAGCAGAAACGTGAACTCGCCAAGAGAATTACTGACGCCATTGTTGAAGTCTTGAAGACGACGCCTGAACAAGTGACAATTGTTTACAGGGATGGTCCCAGAAGCAACTTCGCCAAGGCTGGAGTTCTGCTCTCCGACAGGAAATAGGCGGATGGAATCAGTTGAGCCTTCAGGGGAAGAGAATCGCTATCCTTGCCGGCCCCGAATATGAAGACTTGGAGCTTCACTATCCACTGCTGAGATTGATCGAGGCCGGCGGCGAGGTTAAGGTCCTTGCTGCGACCAGAGACTCGGTAAAGGGAAAGCATGGATTATCAGTGGCACCCGATCTCACTTTTGACGAGGCGAAGCCCACGGACTTCGATGCTGTCGTGGTTCCCGGGGGTTGGGCCCCAGACCGAGTTCGAAGAAACGAAAAAGCCGTTCTTTTCGTGAAATCCCTATATGACAAAGGAAGACTTGTAGCGGCTATCTGCCACGGCCCTCAAGTTCTGATATCCGCGAAGATATTGAAGGGCAAGAAGGTAACGTGTGTCGCGGCAGTGAAGGATGATGTCATCAACGCTGGAGCAGAATACTTCGACCGAGAAGTTGTCGTAGACCAAAACGTAATTACATCAAGGTTTCCTCCCGATCTGCCCGCATTCTGTCGAGAGATCATAAATTGGCTGTCTCAGAGGAAGTAGAAGGACGAAACTGACGTGATCGGTGTCATAGGACCCGACACTGCAAAGAGCAGTTCTTAGACTTCTTCATGTACAAAGAGCTTTAGCGCAGCTCAGATGATAGACTAGCGGTCACAAGTGAAGGTCATTCCGAATTCATTTCTGTTGAGCAGAGGTCTGCGTAAGTCATTCGGCCTTCCGAGGACACTAGGCCTTCTCGCCCTGATGTTACTATCGTTCTACGGGCTAGCGTCCGTTCGGGCTAACTGGTTGGTCGAGTACGATATTGGCGGGGGATCGAGGCCCTGCGGAATAATAGTAAATGGCACGATCTGGCTCACGACGGTGGGAGAAAGCCGGTCTGTTATCGGGAATATCGATCCGTCAACAGGAAGGATAACGAAGTACTATCTGGCGAACCAGAGCGATCTATGGGATCTTGTATGCGGCCCCATGGATCTCGACGGCCTGCCGGCCGGCACCTCAAACTCTTCGTTTATCTGGTTCGTTCAAAGGACTGGAAACAAGATAGGACGGCTGAACCGTAGGACAGGTGAAAGCGCTGCGTGGGTCGTTCCGACTTCGGGATCAACGCCTCTTGGAATCGCAATCCACAGATATCGGGACAGTTCAGTCTTCAACAATACGCTATTCTTTACGGAGTACGATGGAAACAGGATTGGAGCATTACGCAAAATTGGCGGACAATGGATATTCAAGGAGTTCTTGATACCGACTTCAAACTCTAGGCCGGTCGACATCACAGTAGACAATGAAGGTTATGTTTGGTTCACAGAATTTGCAGCTGACAGAATTGGAAGACTCAACGCTACGGATGGTACGTTCACGGAGTATCTAGTGCTTGAAGGAAGCAGACCATGGGGTATAACAGTGGACCGGAGAGGCTTCATCTGGTTTACGATGTCAGAAGCGAGAAGGATCGCGAAGTTGGACCCAAGGATCGGACTGTGTGAAAGCTTTGAGGTTCCAATCGCCCGAAGTAAGCCAAGGCATATCAGGGTCGACTCGTGGGGATCTGTCTGGTTCACAGAGTACGACGCTGGAAAGATCGTGAAATACCTACCAAATCACACCGCCTTCATCGAGCACAGTTTTCCAAATCTGGACTGCGGTCCAGACGAAATCGCTTTGACTACCCAAGGCGAGGTCTGGATCGCGGAAAGTCGCAGCAACAAGGTCGCAAGGATTCTCCCTTCAATAAGCGCCACAATATCGACAGGTCTCAGGACACCAGGGATAGAGACCGTTTCAACCACAAGCTTCACAACTCCTACAACTGTAAGCCGACTCACAGGTCTCACCCTCACTTCCTCCATCCTAACTACAGTTACGACGACAGTGGCGGCGACAACGATGTCAACGACAACCACAACCTCTTCGACCACTTTGACAACGACGACTACGATAACTCCTCCAACTGTGACAACCACCTTGACAGTCACAACGACACCTGCAAGAGCCTGTATTGTAGCTTCTGCAGCTCACGGATCAGAGTTGGCGGCTCCGGTTCAGCTCCTACGAGACTTTAGAGACAGACAGGTGGCGTCAACCTTTGCTGGTAGCCAATTCTTGAAGATCTTCAATGCATTCTACTACTCGTTCAGCCCAATGGTCGCCAGAAGCATTGCAGACTCAGGTTTGCTCCGAGAGACCGTCAAGACTTTACTCTATCCTCTGATAGGAACGCTTCACATATCGTCAGCGATTCGACCTATTCTCGGTTACTGGCCTGAAATCGCGGTCGTGGTGTCAGGCCTTGCGACCAGCTTCTTAATTGGACTGGTTTACTTGGGATCCCTCGAAGCAATCGCAATATGCTCAAAGCTCTTTCTTGCACGACGACGCAGACAATAAGACACGACTGATCCGAGCCTTTATAGGCCCGTAGCTATCCTCCTTTGCCTAGACGGCTCTTGGTGGATGATTTTGGTTAGAATTGGAATAGTCAGGGTACTGACGACTCAAGATGAGCGCTTGCTCAATGCACACGGAAGACTGATCGAGAGTCACTTTCCCCAGTTTGAGACGACTAGTAGATGCATTGAAGATCAGCCGGATGGGATTCACGACGATCGCACGAGAGAGATCGCAGTTCCGAAGGTTGTCAAACTTGGGCAAGAACTGGCGGCGGAGGGGATGAGCGCCCTAATCATCAGTTGTGCTGACGACCCCGGCGTGGACCAATTGCGGAACATTGTCAAGATTCCTGTCATAGGCGCAGGCTCTGCAGCCGCCTCACTTGCCCTGAGCCTTGGAAACAAGGTAGGGGTTCTCATCATATCCGATAGGACGCCAGATGTCGTGAGGAAGATACTTGGCAAATCCTTTCTTGCCGAAGTGAAACCTAAGGGTGTCTCAACAACTCTGGATCTTCTCCGGGAAGAAGAAAGAGGCCACCTGCTTTCAGCAGCGGAAGAGTTGAAGAGAGAAGGGGCGGATGTCGTTCTCTTGGCTTGTACTGGATACGCCACTATCGGGATCGCCCAAGAGTTGAGAAGACGCCTTGGCATATCCGTGATAGATCCGGTCTTGGCTTCTGCTCTAGTAACACGATATGCGACAATAGCCTGTTGATACCTTCTGACAACATCACGAACCCAAAAACCTATCAGCGAAGTAGAATCCTAGCAATCATCCATAGGCTAAATGTTCGGGATAACTCGGGAGGAACATTGAGAAATTGAAGTACGTGTGGATGAACGGCAAAATACTCCGTTGGAAGGAAGCTACGGTTCACGTGTCTTCCCCTGTCGTCAACTCGGGATTAGGAGTTTTTGAGGGGATAAGAGCCTACTGGAGCAAAGAGAGCTCTCAGCTCCATATCTTTCGTCTGAGGAATCATGTTCAAAGGCTCTTTAACTCTTCAAAGGTTCATAGGATGAAAATCGAGTTCTCGAAGAAACAGGTTGAGGACGCAATAGTCAAGATCGTTGCGCGAAACGGGTACAGAGAAGATGTCTACATTAGGCCGCTTGTGTTCCGGGGAGGGATATGGAGAATGGCTGACGCTCCGATCGATGTCGTTGTCTTTGTGGTGCCTACACCGCGTCCCGAGAGGATGAAGCGAATGAGAAAGGGAGTGAGATGTTGTGTCAGCAGTTGGAGGCGTATCCCTGACGTAGCCATGCCCGCAAGAGTGAAAACCTGTGGGAATTACGTCAACAGTCGCCTCGCCTCTATGGAGGCTGAGGAAGCTAGATACGACGGCGCGATATTGCTGACGATTGATGGAAGGGTTTCCGAGGGCTCCGGAGCCAACATCTTCCTTGTGAGAGACGGGACCTTGATCACTCCGGGAGTCACATCCGACATACTTGAGGGCATAACAAGGGAAACCCTGCTGTCCACTGGAGCAGGAGAGTTGAGTATAGATGTCTGCGAGAGAGATGTTGATAGAACCGAACTCTACATAGCCGATGAAGCATTCTTCTGCGGGACAGGCCAGGAGATCACACCTATCGTTTCAGTGGACGGCATACCCGTAGGCAGGGGCAGAGTAGGACCGATAACACGAAAGATACAGAAGTGGTTTTTCGAAGTTGTCGAAGGAAGACAAGCCAAACACATGAACTGGCTTACACCAGTCTACAGCTAGTAAAAATTGAGTGAAAGATCGTTCCTTAAAGACGATCCGGGACACAGCTACCTGCAGTGGCTCGACAAACCCCACCCAGCCCAGCCAGCATTGCCGCGTTGCATAGGCGAAGATCTTCCCCGCCAATTAGAGAAGAGACTCAAGGAAGAACGAGAGAAAGTTGAAGATTTCCGCTCCAGTAACTATTCCCACTAACTTACCCTCTTTCAATACCGGAAGACGCATAATCTTTCTGCCTGCCATGAGAATAATAGCGTCCTTCACGGATGTTTCCTCGTCAACGGTAATGAGGGGGCTACTCATGTTCTCCTCGACTTTGGTGCTCTTCATATCCAACCCCTTAGCTATCACCTTCGTCAGGAGATCACGTTCCGTGAATATTCCAACCGGCTTTGAATCCTTAGTAACCACTACGCTTCCTATCTTTCCCTCTCCCATAATTCGTGCAGCCTCGTAGATCGTTGATTCAGCATCGACTGTAATGACAGGGCTCACCATGATTTCCTTAACCTTGGGCAAACTATTCCCTCCATCTCCTCAACATGTTGACACGGCATATCAAACGAGGCTATATCTATTCCAGAAGGGTCTTCAAGGCGATGTACCAGTATAGGTTGTCGTAGAAATTCTCGAATTCCATAACAAGTTGGCGGAGCCTTTCCTCATCGTTCTTCAGCTTTTCCCATGCAAGAATGCCTTCATAAGCCCGCCTCGGAAAATGACGCATTCGAAAATTCCTAAAGTTTTCCTCGAAGGCGTCAACAACCTCTCTTTTCGCCAACTTCACCATGCCTTGATACAAAAGTGCGTTCTGAGCAAACTTCAAGGTTTGACTCAAGGCGGTTCTAGCTTTTTCTCTGAGATCTAGATTGTCTCTTTTCCTCTCCCATTGAGTCCTGAGGTCATGCATCATCTTGATACTTGTCCTTTCGTGGGAATCAGGGAGGGGAGCCTTCTCGATGATAGGCTCCCCATATATTGTTCTTGCCGATAGAGTTTCCCATATGGTCGGAACCTTAAGTAGCAGGGACTTACCGAAAACCCAAGCCTCATGAATTTGTACACCAGTTCTCTGTTTGACCATTTCCTTTATTCCTCGCAATGTCGCGTCGTCTTGCGGGCCTCTTGCATGGTTCTCCATTATGAGCATCACATCTAAGTCGCTGAATCCCGGCACAGGATCCCGAACCGCTGAGCTGCCGTAGAGAATTATGCTCGATAATCGATTTCCGTAGCTCTTTTTGCAGAGCTTGATCAAGAGGTTAGCTGCTTTCTCATATCTATCTTGGGAGAAAGCCATATCAGCCACGCCTGCTCCGCCATATCCGCTCTAGAGGAGGTTGGAATCACTTATTCTCTTGCGCCGTCAAGCTGTATTGCACAATTTGCTATGCAGGGACTCTTAATGCTTGCGCAAGTTTCTCTCTGCTTAGCTGGAGATAGGTTCTGTCTGGCGAGAAGACTTCGAGAGTAATTGTTTCGTCATATCCGATGGCTCTTATCTCTCGTAGGATCTTGGTGAAATCTATTATCCCTGCTCCGAGTGGGAGATGCAGGTCGCCGTAGCCACCTAGATTGTCTGAGAGATGGATGTGATGGAGTCTATTGGCAAATCTTTTGAGATATTCGATAGAATTGTTTTCCAGTCTCCCTATGTTGGCGTGACCGATGTCCAGCGTGAATCCGAGCTCTGGGACTTCAGCGAAAAGAGTTTCGAAGTCGCCTATAGTGAACGCTTCTTCATCTAAGTTCTCGATCATCACGGTGCACCCTAGCCTTTTTGCAGTGGAGACAAAGATATTCGCCGCTTCTTCGAATTCTCTTAGGATTCTTCTCCCCTCAGCTCTACGCGCTTCGGCCGTAAGCATGGGCGGATGCACAGTGATCTTTCGAATTCCCAATTCGTGACATGTCTCAATAGCCTTCTCAACTCGTTTTGCATGGACCTGCGCGACGCCTATGGACTGATGGTAGGGAAAGATTGATTGATGATGGGGATTTCCTAGCTCGAAGCTCCATGGAACATGCCCTAAAAGCCCGATGCGGAGCGATTTAGTAGCATCAAGGATCTCGCTTTTGATTCTTCGAAGAGCTTCAGGAGAGGCCTCGGTTTTCTCGACTGTCAACTCGACGTAGTCAAAGCCCATCGCCGAAATTGACTTCAACTCCGTTAAGACATCAACCGAAGGAGAATTCATCGCCCCTAGTTTCATGGCGCCTCTCCGAACATGACTTCGCAGCCTGCCTACTCAATCTGTTGATCCTTGAAGGTGACAGGTAGTTCATAACAGTCAAGGATCGATGAGAACTTCTTCGTGTTAGATGGTACTTTAAGGGGCGTAGTCGCTTCGCATACTAATTGGTGGCTGCAACCAGAAGAAAGTAGAGGACCGGCCGGTTCATACGGGTTTGATCTGCGACTGTGGCTCGCTGAGTTCAGCAATCCGGCCGGCGTCCCTCGCGTTCCTTATATTAGTTCCCTGCAATACGGGCATCGATAGGGAGGGGTCAGATCATATGCGATCGTCTTTCCGCACTTGGGGCATTTTGTTTCCGGCATGCTAAACTCACCTCGCTTGAAAGTTCCTTCTGACGTAGATTAATCTTTCCATACCGAGGGCGAAAGCGTTGTGAGCTATCCAGCCTGATATGTCGATGAGTGAACGAGAAGATTCTTCTTTCAAATCGAATCCACATCATTTCCGCATAGGAAGCATCGTCATAGCCACTAGCAATCGGAAGAGGCTTTGGCTCCCTAAGGAATCTGTCATGCGTCTCATCGAAATTGAGATACCTTATAGGGTGTATCAAGATCTTGATCTTGGCAGCGAGCAGATCAACTTGAAGAATACTGAGCTTGACTATCCAACTGGTCCGTTTACCATCGGGGTTGGAGGCATAGTGATTCAACAGGGGAGAGTTCTCCTCGTCAAGGTGACGTATGGCCATCAAGGATGGATTCTGCCCGGCGGATACGTCAAACCGACAGAAACCATTGGAGATGCGGTTAGACGCGAAGTACTGGAAGAGACCGGGCTCGTTGTTGAACCTTTGGAACTCGTATCTGTGCGCAGCCGGATCAGAGAGGGCAGAAATGACCTGTATGTAGCGTTCTTGGTGAAGGTTGTTGGTGGCGAACTGAAGCCAGATGGCAAAGAAATCGTTGAGGCAAGATATTTCACGCTGACTGAGATGGAAGATCGAAAGGATGTGCCGGGACTTAACACGCGTATCGTGCGTCACATCCTTGAAGCGAAGAGGCCTCGTTTTGTTCTATCGAACTATAAGCCTGCGCCGGACGAACGCTACGAGCTTTGGCTCTAGCGATATGAAACCGCTGTCGATTGTCATGCTTCATGTCACTGGAAGATGAGTCATCAAGCGTAGTTTTGCCATACTGTTTGTCAGTGAGTTTGCTTTCCACTATGTTTCTGCCATACTAAATGGCACAGCCCTACTTTTCGTATTTCCTTGTGGACAGAAAGTCAGAGGAAGAATTGGCCACAATGAAGTCGCCGAACATAATCAATATGAATGGTGGGACGAGTGGGATATTGTCCCTTGATAACGTGAAGGTTAACAAAGCAAGACGACAGCCATTCACCCCGAATGGTCCGGCAGGCCAGAAGGGATATTGGCCCTCGATAGCGCAAGTGCACCCCCCTTGTCCACAAAGACGGGCATCCCAACGAAGAACACACAGCACAACGCTTAAGCGAGCTCAAGAGTGCTAGGTCTTCGATTGGTGCTTGCATGAAACAAGAGACTTCATCCAAGAGCTTTAGACCTCTTATCAGC
>Ga0315310_10000235_pt1 | contig 36502 bp, 36 predicted proteins | sample TDP5_MG_FD_203630 | JGI IMG/M metagenome (GOLD analysis project Ga0315310, IMG submission 203630) | Freshwater sediment microbial communities from Lake Towuti, South Sulawesi, Indonesia - TDP5 | ecosystem: Environmental > Aquatic > Freshwater > Lake > Sediment | place: Indonesia: South Sulawesi...
ACGGGCCAAGAAGAAGGGACTGATTATTAAGACAATGGGACAGGCCCTTGAGTTTGCACCCCCTCTCATTATCCAAAGAGAAGAGATCGACGAAGCCATCAACATCTTAGACGAATGCCTCACCGAAGAAGAAAAAGAGATGGGTCTTTTTTAAGCGAAAATGGAGGTGATCTAATGGCTGCCGAAGAAATCAGAATAAATCCCCTTGATGTGGCGATGAAGCAAGTGGAGATTGCAGCGGAACGTTTGAACTTGGATCCTGGTATCTGTGAAAAGATAAAGCAGACGAAGCGGGAACTGATTGTCCACTTCCCTGTCAAGATGGACGATGGGAGCGTTAAGATTTTTACGGGATACAGGGTTCAGCACAATATGACCCGAGGTCCAGGGAAGGGAGGAATCCGTTACCATCCGGATGTGGATCTCGACGAAGTGAGGGCTCTGGCTATGTGGATGACCTGGAAGGCTGCTGTCGTCAATATCCCATTTGGAGGGGCAAAGGGAGGCGTTCAGTGCAATCCCAAAAAGATGTCACTCCAGGAGCTTGAGAATATGACTCGGCGCTTTACATGGGAAATCGCAATGATGATCGGTCCAGATCAAGACATCCCTGCCCCTGATGTTTATACGAATCCCCAGGTCATGGCTTGGATTATGGACACGTATAGCATATTAAAAGGATACTCTGTTCATGGGGTCGTGACAGGAAAACCACTGGAGCTCGGAGGATCCTTGGGAAGATTTGAAGCCACAGGAAAGGGCGTCTTTATCACAGCGCTCGAGGCGACTCGACACCTAAATATCCCAATGGAAAAGGCTCGTGTCGTGGTCCAGGGGTGTGGGAATGTGGGTGGCATTGCAGCTCAATATTTTGACAGGGCAGGAGCGAAGGTGATAGCGATCAGTGACTCGAGAGGTGGCGTCTATAATGAGAACGGACTAAATATTTCCGAGATCCTCGATTGCAAGAAGAGGTATTCCTGTGTCATCACTCCAGAGGCGAAGGTTGGAGAAGAAATTACGAATGAGGAACTATTGGAGCTCGATTGTGATATCCTTGTCCCTTCTGCTTTAGAGAACCAGATCACCCATAAGAATGCCTCGAGGATAAGAACCAAGATTATCGCTGAGGGTGCCAACGGCCCCACCACCCCGGAGGCGGATGAGATTCTTCATGACCGAGGTATTTTTGTCGTTCCTGACATTCTTGCAAATGCGGGAGGTGTGACCGTCTCCTATTTCGAATGGGTTCAGAACCTTCAGGAATTATTATGGAGTGAGGAAGAGATCTCCGACCGATTAACAAGAATCATGAGACGAAGCTTTGCGGAGGTACTAAACATCTCCCGGAGACAGAACGTCGATATGAGAACGGCCGCCTTGATGCTGGGCATTGGAAGGGTGGCTGAAGCCACAAAGTTAAGAGGAATCTATCCATAATTGTTTAGAAAATAAAGGTTTTTAGTTATAGGGTAAGGGTAAAGATGCCAGTTTTGTAATTAGGTTAAGTCTTTGGCCTTCAAATCCTTAACCTTAACCCTTTACCTCTAAACCAAACTGGCTTCGTAGCCTTAACCCTAACCAAGAGACAATTTTCATCGTTCACGGGTGATGAACTTATGATGCAGAACGTCATGGGAATCGGATTCGTTGACCTTGATAAAGAGGAGAAAGGAAAACCGGATGAAAAGCTTCTTTAATAAAATTCTGAGGGTCGATCTTAAGGCGAAAACTTTTAAAGAAGAAAGGATTCCTGATTCGGTTTATGAAAATTATTTAGGTGGAAAAGGACTCGGTACTTATCTTCTCATGAAGGAGAATCCTCCTGGTGTTGATCCTTTCTCTTCAAAAAATAAGCTCATTTTTTGCACGGGTCCGATCACGAATACACGGATCTATGGTTCATGCCGGCACGGAGCTTTCACCAAGTCACCTCTGACAGGAATCTTCTCTGAATCCTACTCCGGAGGTAAGGTTGCAGAACCGATGAGTCGAACAGGTTATGATGCCTTCGTCCTTGAAGAGGCATCGAGTGATCCAGTCTGGATCGAGATCTCTGACGAAAAGGTAATCTTTCATGATGCCAATGACCTTTGGGGAAAGGATAGCTATTTCACAGAGGATGAGGTTTTAAGAAAGGTGAATAAGAAGGGGGCTGGAGCAATTGCCATTGGCCCAGCTGGAGAAAATCTTGTTCGATATGCAGTGGTTGAAAACGACTACTGGCGGTCTCTCGGAAGAACTGGAGTCGGTGCAGTGATGGGTTCCAAAAAGATCAAGGCCATCGCCTTCCACGGAGAGAAGAAAAGAGATGTGGCTTACCCGGATCGACTGGAGCAGTTTGCGAAGGAGACCTTGGAGCGAGGAAAGGATACCCCTGGAGCACAGAATTACCGAAGGTTAGGCACTCCAATGCTTGTGGCCATGACCAATACCGTAGGAGGATTCCCTTCAAAATATTGGCATCTCGGAACCTTTGAAGGATGGGAGAAGATCAGTGCAGAGGCACTCCTTGAACGCTGTCAGGTAAAACCCAGTGCTTGCCTCCGCTGTTTCATGGCCTGTGGAAATTTGAGCGAGATCAAGGAGGGAAGACATAAGGGTCTCAGAATCGAAGGACCAGAATACGAGACGATCTATGCCCTTGGCGGTCTCTGCATGGTCCATGAGATCGAGGAGATTGCATACCTCAACGATATCTGCGACCGCCTTGGCATGGATACCATCTCCGCTGGAAGCCTCTGTGCCTTTGCGATTGAGGCGTCCGAGATGGGACGGATCAAAGAAAAGATCAAATGGGGCGATGTAGATAAAATCGCTGAACTCCTCCATGATATTACATATAAAAAAGGCATTGGAGCCATTCTATCAGAGGGGATTCGACAGGCTGCAAAGGTCTGGGGAATGGAAGATATTGCCATTCATGTTAAAGGATTAGACCCTGCGGGCTATGATCCAAGAATTCTTAAGGGCATGGGCCTGGCCTGTGCCACCTCAGACCGAGGCGCCTGCCACCTGAGATCCACTTTCTACAAAGCAGAACTTGCAGGGATGATCCCTTCAGATCAGATCGAGGGGAAGGCAAAACTCTTTCTTGAATTCGAAGATCGATTCAATATCCATGATTCTCTCATCTTATGCCGATTTTACCGGGATATCTATTGGGATTGGAATCACCTCTCCACGATCATTGAGGTAACCACGGGTCTCAAATTGGATGAGGCTCGACTAAGAAAAATTTCTTCCAACATTCAGAATGAGACTCGAAGATTTAACCTCCGTGAGGGCATCACCCAAAAAGACGATACCCTTCCGAAGCGATTTTTCGATGAACCCTTAGGAAAGGAGGAAAAGACGATCAAAAGAGAAGATCTCCAAAAGATGCTTCAAGATTACTATGCATTGAGAGGATGGAGTTCGCAAGGGATCCCACCTTTACCCCGTTAGAAAGCCCCGTGTGAGCCCTCTCGTTGGAAGGTTGAAGAACCTTCTAACGGGGTTTACCCTAACCTTTTAATGAAGGATTCGGCTGCTTTCATAGCCTCCTTAACCACATTGACATTATAAATAAGTGCCCTATAATACCCTGCGATATGCAAAGTGTCATAGAGCATTTCGAATTCCCTCATCAACTTTCCGTCGTGAATAGCAATGTGTCTTTGTAAAGCAATTCTGTAAGCATCGACTGATTTAGGAAGTTCTTTTTTGGTCGTTCCTTTTTTAATGAGAGATTCATTGATCGCTTCTAAAACAGCAAGATAGGCCATCCCAAAGGCTTTGCGAACATATTTAATATCTGTATAGACTTTGTTTTCAATGGATATGTTTTTTAGTATTTCTTTCGCATTGTCTAAATATCTCAAGGATTCTCTCATTTCAATCTTCCCTCCAACAAGGCAGCTATTTTAAATTATAAATACCTGAATAGTGCTATATTGTCAACTCAAATGCCAGGCCTCCCTTGACATCCCCTGTCCCGCCCGAATAGGATAAAAGCCATGGAAATCGTGGCACCGCATGAGTGGTATGTTCTCTTGGACATTTTAGAAAAAGGAAGGGGGATTGCCATTATTCTTGGGGCCCCAGATACGGGAAAGAGTTCCCTTGCGAAATTCATAGTCACCCATCTTTGTAAAGGAGGCCTAACCGTTGCCCTGGTTGATGCAGACATCGGACAATCTTTTCTTGGCCCTCCTACGACCATCGGTCTTTCCATATTCAAATCGGACCCGGATTGGGAAGTCATACTATCACCACCGGAGATCTTCTTTGTCGGCTCCACCACACCGGAAGGCCATTTTCCGATCCACCTGAAAGGGGTAAAAAGAATGCTGGATAAAGCGATCTCCTATGGCGCAGAATTGACTGTAGTAGATACCACTGGTTTTGTCTTAGGTGAAACGGGGAAAGAATTGAAGAGAAGAAAAATCGATCTCCTCTCCCCGAAGTTTATTCTGGCCTTACAAAAATCAGACGAAATAGAGCCTATCTTAGAACTGTATAAGGAGACCTCTGTCTACAAAATCATTCGCCTTCCTTTATCTGAACAGGTGAGATCGAGGTCTATGGAAGAGCGGAAAAACTACAGAACGAATAAGTTTCAAGATTATTTTAAGCATTCTGTGGTCCAGGAATGGGCGATCGAAGAAGTTCAAATAGAAGGAGAAGTCATTGACCCCCATGGTGACCCCATCCCGCTTGATTGGGCATTACAGATCAATGGTCTTCTGATAGGATTGAAAGATAGTAATGATGAGACTCTGGCCTTGGGAGTCATAAGAAATTATTTGGTGGAGAAGAAGGTGGTGAGGGTCCTTACCCCTCTCGGAGATATCCAAAGGGTTAAAACGATTCAACTCAGCTCTTTCAAGATTATTCCCTTCTATGAAGACGAGAGTATTTGATGGGAAATGTATAATGCTTCACAATCTCCTTTTTCTATGATAGATTTACCCCGTTAGAATGCCCCAGCATTTATGCTGGGGATCGTAGAAATAGAAAGCATCAGCTCCTTATTGAGGGCGAGGCCAAAGTTCTCCCCTTTCTAACGGGGTTTACTCGGGCTGTTCGTCAGGTGGAGGTTCCAAGAGTGCCTGACGAAATCCTGATAAACCGCAAACAATAATAAGAGAGGAGTGATTCCCAAATGCCAAGAAAAAGAAAACTTTCAAGAGGGGTGGCGGTTGTTGGCGGGGGGTTGACAAAACTTGGTTTATTCAAGGATCGAAACTGTAAAGATTTTTTTGCCGAGGCTTTCGTTGAGATGGTTGGGTCGATCGACAAAGGGTTCGATCCCAAAGAGATCGATGCAGTTTATGTTGGAAATTTCAGCAATGATTTTTTTGTAAACCAAGCCCATTGGGGGCCAATCATTTCCGATCTGTTAGGCCATGTACCCAAACCGGTCACCCGCACAGAGGCTGCCTGCGCCTCGAGCGCTGTGGCCTTTCGGGAAGGGGTATTGGCGATTGCCTCCGGATTCTATGACATCGTTCTCGTAGGCGGCTTCGAACAGATGTCCAGACGCACGACCGAAGAGGTTGCTGAGGGTTTAGCCATGGCAGCCAGTCCTTATGAAGTGGCCACGGGTTATACCTTCCCCGGAGTTTTTGGAGCCATGGCCACAGCTTATTTTGCCAGGTATGGTGCAACGCGTGAGGCCCTCTTCAATGTAACCATCAAGAGCCACAATAATGCCCCTCTGAATCCCAAAGCACAGTTTCCAATGACGATTCGGGATTTTATGAACGCCCGGATCGAGCGCTGCCGGGCTAAAGGCGAACCCATTCCACAATGGAAAGAGGAAAAGGATTTCCTCCGGGACCCCGGAGCGAATCCTCCAGTGGCTTGGCCCATGCACCTCTTTGACTGCTGTCCCATCAGCGACGGAGCTTCCTGCCTTCTTCTCGTCGCAGAGGAGATCGCTAAAAACTTCACGGATGACCCGATCTACCTTGCTGGCATGGGCCAAGGAAGCGGCTATAGCCTGCATGCAAAGAAAGACCTGACAACCTATGAAGCCACAAGATATGCGGCAAGGGAAGCTTACGGGATGTCCGGCCTCACGCCTAAGGATATTCAATTCTCAGAGGTCCATGACTGCTTCTCCATCGCTGAGATCGTTCATATGGAGGATCTTGGATTCTTCAAACCAGGGGAAGCATACAAAGCCGTGGCCGAAGGCCTGAGCCAACTTGATGGCCCAATGCCCATCAACACCTCTGGAGGACTTAAAACCAAAGGCCATCCTGTCGGTGCAACCGGCGTTGCGCAGCTTTACGAGGTGTGGGTGCAACTGCGGGGCAAGGCTGGAAAGAGGCAAGTCCCCAAGCCCAACCTAAGGATCGGAGCTGCCCACAATCTGGGAGGGACAGGCGGAACCTGTACCTTTACCATTCTTGAAAGGAGGTGAAACGATGGAGGAGAAGCCTTTCAACGATACATCGTATGAGCAGTTCCTCAAGGAATGGAGAATTATGGGCTCAAAATGCAAGAAATGTGGGACCCTTGCCCTTCCCCCTCGGCCGATCTGCATCTCCTGTTTCGGGACCGAGATGGAGTGGGTGCAGTTCAGTGGCACAGGGAGACTCTCCGCCTTTACCAGCATCGTCGTTGCCCCACCCTACATGGCCAAGGAAGGCTTCAATCGCAATAACCCCTATGTAGTGGGGGTTATCGAACTGGACGAAGGTGTGAAAGCCGTAGCTCGAATTGTCGGGGTCGATGCGAAGAGACCTGAAGAGATCAAAGTCGGTACGCCCCTCAAGGCAGAATTCCTTGAAAGAGGAGAAGGCCCTGACAAAAGGACTGTCCTTGCCTTTAAGCCTTAGACGACCGACAACTCCTCTGCAAGCCTTCCTTTTGTGGTGGGCGCCTCGATATTGCAAAGGTTGGAGATCAAATAAAAGCATTTCTGATGGAATGATACCGCTGAGACCGAAAAGGAAATGAGGTGAGCTGATGAAGAGACCAGAATTTTTTGATTTAGAAGAACCCAAGATCAAGATCGAAGAGATTTTGGTGGTTAAGGATAAATACTTCAATCCTAAGAACGTAGCCATCATAACGGGAGCCGCCAGTGGCATCGGGAGAGCGACTGCCGTCGCCTTAGCGGCAAACGGACTGACAGTCGTAGGAACTGACGTCAATGAGGAGGGCGGAAAAGAGACCGTAAGGAGGGCCGAGGATCTGGGTGGAAGAGTCATCTTTATCAAAACAGACCTCACCAAAGACCAAGAGATCGAGGGTTGCGTTCGCCAAGCCTCCCAATATGGAAGCATTAAATTTTTGGCGAACATTGCGGGAATGCAGCATATCGATCCAGTTGAGAACTTCCCCATGCGAGTCTATGATCTGATGCAGGCCATCATGGTAAGGGCACCTTTCTATCTGTCCAAGCTCTCCATTCCCCACATCAAAAGGAGTGAGGATGGGACAGGGGCCATCGGAAATATGTGCTCTGTTCACGGTCACATGGTTACAAAGAACAAGCCCGTTTACAACATCACCAAGTTTGCTTTGCGGGGATTGGCCCAATCCATTGCTGCTGAAGGAGAGGGGAAGATCAGGGGTTTCACGATCAGCGTTGGCTTCGTGAGAACTCCTCTGGCGTTGAATCAGATTCCTGATCAGGCCAAGCAGCGGGGCATCACTCCGGAGGAGGTGGTGAGAGATGTGATGATGGGTCGATCTCAAATCAAGGAAATGATGACCCCGGTTGAGGTGGCCAACCTCTTTGTGATCGGCTTCTCTTTTCTGGGGAAATATCTCATCGGCGGCGATCTTCTATTTGACGGAGGAATGGTGAAGACCTATTAAATTTTGCTTGACATCTTTTTCTTTTCATTATATTTGAGCACATGGAAAAGGAGGTGAGAGAAGATTTTTTTCATTAAAATTTCTTCAAACGAAAGGAGGATGAGGATGAGGAGATTAGCCATTTTAACGGTGACTGCTTTTGTGCTCAGTGTCATTTTTGTTCCAATGGTAATGGCCCAGGCGAAACCAGCCCCGGCCAAAGAACCGGCCAAGGCTCCAGCCAAACCAGCACCGAAACCCGCTGTAGCAAAAGAACCGATTAAGTTAGGGGCTATCTATTGTTTTGCCGGTCCTTGCTACATGTATTCCGAATCGGCCATCCATGGTATAAGGATTGCGGCTGATGAGATCAATGCCAAAGGTGGCATTCTGGGTAGAAAATTGGATGTGACCGTTCGGGATACTGAGATGAAGGTGGACGTCGGGGCGAGAGAGACAAAAGACTTGATCCTGAGAGAAAAAGTGAATTTCCTCGAGGGACCTTGTAGCAGTGGCGTGGGGTTGGCCATGCAGGTCGTGCATTCGGAGTATAAGGTTTTAAGAGTAACAACAATGGCCAACACTGAAGGCCAAGTGGTTGACAAATTTACTCCTTATATTGTCCAGATCGTCCCAAACACCTACATGGAGGCCATTGCAGCCACTCGCTATTTGCATAAGAAAGTTCCCACGGCCAAGAAGTTCTGCACGATCGCTCCGGATTACGAATTTGGCCGCCGTGAAGAATCCGCTTTCGAAGAAGAGGTCAAGCGGTTGGTGCCTGACGCCGAAATTTTGTACCAGGCATGGCCGAAACCCGGAGAAAAAGACTTCACAGCCTTTATCACTGCCATCATGGCCAAGAAACCCGATGCCGTTCATAGCTCCCTTTTTGGTGGGGACTTGGTAGCCTTCACAAAGCAGGCCGCACCTTACGGCTTCTTTGAGAAGATCCCCTTCATCGCCCTTTATGACCTTCCCGTTCTGTTGGCCTTAGGCCCAGATGCACCTGAAGGCACATTCGGTTTTGGAAGGGGTTGCTTCTTCATGGATCCAAATCCAAAGATGATAGAATTTGTTGAAAAGTATAGAAAGGTCCGTGGGGCATATCCTGACTCCTGGGCTGTTCAGGCTTATGATGGGGTCTATCTGATTAAGGCAGCCGTCGAAAAAGCTAAAAGCGTTGAAACCGAAGCAGTGATCAAAGCAATGGAGGGATTACCCCTTGACAGTTTAAGAGGCAAGTTCTTTATTCGACCCTTGGACCATATGGGAAGTGTGGCGTGCTATCAGGGAACCATTGCTAAAGATCCGGCCTATCCTTTCAAAATCTGGAAGGATGTATCCCGAATCCCCGGGGATCAGGTTTGGCGGTCTGAAGCCAGTGTCCGAGAAGTCTGGAAGAAAACAGGAGTCGTCCGATGAGAAAACTCTAAACCCTAAACACTAAACTCTAAACAACCACCCATTAGGAATTTGAATTTTGAGTTCTGGATTTAATTAGGATTTAGGGTTTTGAAATTAGGATTTGGCGTAGCGAAGGCGAAGTAGCGATGTCTTTCGATGTCCTTTTCAACCAGTTCATGAGTGGGATTGCCCGGGGTGCCCTTCTCTTTCTGGTCGCCTCGGGCCTTTCCCTGACCTTTGGTGTTTTGAGGGTCCTCAATTTTGCTCACGGTTCCCTCTACATGCTTGGGGCTTTTGTCACTTATACCGTTTGGAAAAACTTCCTTATTCCTGGAGTTGGTTTCTACATTGCAACAATCCTTGCCGCCTTAGCCATGGCAGGATTTGGTATTATAATAGAGTTTCTCTTACTGAGACGTCTCTATGCGAGGGGATGGCCTGAGCAACTTTTAGCCACCTATGCCGTGGTCTTGATCATTACCGATTTGGTCAAATGGGGTTGGGGTGGAGAATTCCTTTCAATCCCAAGACCAAAGCCTTTTACTGGTGCTGTTTTCCTCTTCGGTTTTCCATTCCCTTCTTTTAATTTTTTCATTATTTTATTGGGTTTAGCGCTTGTCCTATTCCTCTGGTGGCTGGTATATAAAACGCGTCTCGGTGATATCATCAGGGCAGCTGCCCACGATCGGGAGATGGTTTCCGCCTTAGGCATACCCATCCCATGGCTATTTACAGGTATATTTGTCTTGGGATCTTCGATCGGTGGACTGAGTGGCGGTGTTTCAGCTCCCTATGGATCTATTGCTCTCGGAATGGATATTGAGATCATAGTGGAATGCTTCGCGGTAGTCGTTATCGGTGGTATGGGGAGCCTTCCTGGAACACTTTTGGGGTCTTTTATCGTTGGGCAGGTCTATGCCTTCGGAATCATGTATAAACCCGAACTGGCATTGGCCTTCATTTTCATGGTGATGGCCGTTGTCTTAATCATTCGCCCGTGGGGAATTTTCGGGAGACCGGAAAGGTAAATGAGTGAATGTCAAATGACAAAGTTCCTGCCTACCGCAGGCAGGCAAATGTCAACCCTTCGACTCCCCGGCCTGAAGGCCTGGGCTTGCTCAGGGTTGACCCTGAGCGGCGCTTCTTTACCCCGCCTTAAAAGGCGGGGCTTGGCGCCGCCGAACGGGTCAATTCAAACCCAAAGGTCAAATTTGGAATTTGACATTTGTTTGACATTTGGCATTTGGATTTTGGAGTTTGCTTCGACTTTTTATCAAGGATAAGGAATCAATTTCGATGCAACAAATCGAAGCATCCCTAAGCAGAACCAAGAGAGGATGGTGGTTAATTCTACTCATCCTGGCTTCCATCGTTGCTCCCTTTGTGATCACCGAATTCTATCTCGTGATACTGGGTGAAGCCCTCATTATGAGCCTGTTAGCTCTGAGTTTTAATCTCCTCTTTGGCTATATGGGTCAGCTCTCCTTTGGTCAGGCTGCTTTTTATGGACTTGGAGGATATACCGTTGCAATGCTTCTCACAAAGGTTCAATTCAACTTCTGGCTCAGCCTATTGGCTGGGGTTGGCATGGCAAGCATTGTCGGTCTGATTGTAGGATATTTTTGCGTTCGTTTAAGAGGTATATATTTTGCGATTCTGACGTTGGCCTTTGGTCAACTTCTCTTTGTCATCATTTATAAATGGCATGACTTTACCGGCGGCGATGACGGTATTCAAGGGGTCTTCCCGCCCGGGATTTTAAAGAACCCCATTGTATATTATTATTTCATTCTTTTCGTCTTCATTGCTTCGGCTCTTATCTTATGGCGAATCGTCAATTCACCTTTCGGTCATACCCTTAAGGCGATGCGCGAAAATTCAGAGAGAACAGAATTCTTGGGCATCAATATCGCAAGATACCAACTGATCACCTTTGTCATCGCCGCAGCCTTTGCCGGACTAGCCGGCGCTCTATGGGCGCCTTTCTATAGGTCTATTGCTCCTTTTTCTCTGATGTGGATTAAATCAGGAGAGCCGGTGATGGCTGCTATTCTTGGAGGTCCTTCGACCTTCTTCGGACCGGTTTTGGGAATGTTTATCATGACATTCGTCCATGCCTATGTTCTCGGATTCACCTATTTTTGGCCTGTCATTATGGGAACTCTCATCCTGATCATCATCTTCCTTCTACCCGGTGGAATCCTTGGTTTCGCCCAAGAGAAGTCAAGAGAGAGAAGGGAAAGAACGAATCAGTTGTTGGGCAAATGATATGTTTCTTCAAACTCAAGGAATAACGAAAGATTTTGGAAAACTTCGAGCTGTCAACCAGGTAAGCCTCGATGTGCGCCAAGGGGATATCCATGCCATCATCGGCCCAAATGGTGCCGGGAAGACCACCTATTTCAATCTTATCACAGGATATCATCGAGCCGATTCAGGTAAGGTTTTATTTAAGGAGGAGGATATCACGGGACTTCCCTCTTACAAAAGATGCAAGCTCGGTATCACCCGATCGTTTCAGAAGACAAGCATCTTCCCCAAGCTTAACGTCTATGAGAGCGTTTTGATGGCTCTCTTATCTCATCGAAGAGTGACGCTCAATCCCTTCTCCTCGGCAAGTAAATTTTTTAAAGAAGCGGTTTGGCGTATCTTAGAAGATGTGGGACTTTCGGACCAGGCTCAGATCTTGGGCGATTCGATCTCTCATGGCGACAAGAAGCGATTGGAACTTGCCATAACCATTGGAACCGAACCCGAACTCCTGCTCTTGGACGAACCTACTTGCGGTATGTCTCCTGAAGAAACAGAGAGCACCATGGTCCTCATCAAAAAGTTGGCAGAGGAGCGGGGATTGACCATTCTTTTCACCGAACATGATATGAGTGTCGTTTTTGGGATTGCTAAAAGGATTTCTGTTCTACATCAAGGCACGATGATTGCAGATGGGAGACCGGAAGACGTTCGTGCAAGTGAAGAAGTGCAGAAAGTTTATTTAGGTGGAGCCGCATAATGCTTACGGTAAACGGAATTCATACCTATTACGGAACAAGCCATATCCTCTTTGGCATCTCCTTCGATGTCAAAGAAGGTGAGGCTGTCTGTCTCCTTGGAAGGAACGGAGCAGGGAAGACAACCACGTTGCGAAGCATCATAGGGCTGACGCCTCCTCGTTCCGGAAGCATTAAATTTCAGGGGCGAGAAATTACTGGAAAACCTCCGTACCACATCGCCCAATTGGGGATTGGTTTTGTTCCAGATGATCGGAGGATCTTCCCGGATCTAACTGTTCGGCAGAACGTCCTTGTCGCAAGGAGAGAAAGAGAGAGGGCTCTCTGGAATCTTGATCGAATCTATTCCCTCTTTCCGAAATTAAAAGAGTTGGATTCCCATATGGGAAGCCATCTCAGCGGTGGTGAACAACAGATGCTCACCATTGCTCGGACGTTAATGACGAATCCTCAACTCCTTCTTTTGGACGAGGCAGGTGAAGGGTTGGCCCCTTTGGTCATCAAGGCGATGGAGGAACAACTGGGAGAGATTAAAAAAATGGGTGTGACCATGCTCCTCTGCGAACATAATGTAGGGCTGGCCACAGCTTTGAGTGATCGAGCTTACGTCATGGATAAAGGAACGATCCGCTATCAAGGGACCATTGAAGAAATGAGGAAGAACGAGGAAGTCAGAAAGAAATACCTTATGGTATAACCCCCCTTCCAATAAATGCATCGACTCATTTCTCTCATACCTAACTCCATATCATCAATCTGTATCTCATCATAACGAGGTTTAGCATGAGACTTTTCAAGATCAAAAAAGTAACTGTTGTCGGTTCAGGGATTATGGGGCATGGGATTGGCCAGACCTTCGCCTTGGGTGGATATGAAGTTATACTAAACGATATCAGCGATGAAATATTAGAAAAGGCCGTCCAGCAGATACGTTCCAACCTAAACACGTTTATCGAATTGGGGATTACCACGCCGGAGGCGGCCACACAAGCGATGTCAAGAATCAAAACGAACAAGAACCAAAGAGAGGCAGTCGGAGAATCGGATTTCATCGTCGAAGCTATCCCGGAGGTGATGGATCTTAAAAAAAGCGTCTTTAAAGAACTGGATGGCTATTGTCCTCCCCATACGATCATCGCGACCAACACCTCTGGCTTGGGCCTTACGGAAATCGCCTCTGAGATCAAGCGCCGGGACCGAGCCGTGATCGCGCACTGGTGGAATCCTCCGCACATCATTCCCGTAGTTGAGATCGTCAAGGGTCAATACACCTCAGACCAAACAGTTGATCTGACCTATCAACTTCTCACAGCCATTGGAAAGAGGCCGGTCAAGATATTGAAAGAGGTTCCAGGGTTTCTGGGAAACCGGCTTCAGTTTGCCCTTTATCGTGAGGCGTTAGCCTGCCTCAAAGAAGGAATCGCATCCGCCGAGGATATCGATTTAGCCGTCAAAGGGACTTTTGGTTTTCGTCTGCCTACGCTCGGACCACTTGAGACGAGCGATTTCGGAGGCCTTGATACCTTTTTGAATATTGCTCAATATCTTTTCAGAGAAATTGATCGTTCAACAGAGCCTCCCGAAATCCTGAAGGAGAAAGTGAGAGGGGGGAAACTTGGAGTGAAGACCGGAGAAGGCTTTTTCTCCTATCCTCGTAATAAGGTCCAGGAAAAGATAAAGGAACGCGACCACCAATTCCTGCGAAGATTAAAATGCCTCTATCTCAGATAATCATTCTTCTTGACAATGTTGCTTTAAGATTGTAAGGGGGTCATCAATGTCGAAAAAGGTGATTGAGATACTGGAGGAAGGGTCCGGTCAGATCTTCTCCAAGATAACACCCAATGAATTTCGAGAACATATGAGAGAGAAGGTCAAGAATGCGTGGCGAGATAAGAGAATGGATATAGGAACAGCTATCAAGCAATTCGTCCACGACGGGGACTACCTGACGATGGGAGGGGTTAGTTTCGTCAGACTCTCCCTGGCTGCGGTTCACGAAATCATACGCCAGAAGAGGAGAAACTTAAATCTTGCAGCAGGAACCCGAACCTATGATTTCAACCTATTATTAGATGCTGGATGTGTGAAGAACATCGACTGCGGTTATATTACAGGGATGGAAATCTTTGGCATCCCCTATGTGACTCGAAAGCGTGCGGAAAGGATGATAGCCAATGGAGAGATGGGCATTTCCGAGTACGATAATGCAAGTATGGCCTGGAGGCACAAAGCTGCTGCCATGGGCCTACCCTTCCTTCCTATCAGGAATATGATGGGAGCCGATGGATTTAAACACAGTGCGGCCAAAAAGATCCGATGCCCCTTCACAGGGGAGGAGTTGGTATTGGTGCCTGCCATTTATGCAGATGTCTGCGTCATCCATGTCCACAGATGTGATATCTATGGAAATTCTCAGATCGAAGGCGCCTTGAACGAAGACCTTGGTAAATCCAAATCGGCAAAAAGATTGATTATCACCACAGAGAAGATCATTGACACAGAAGAGATAAGGTTGTCACCGGATAGAACATTGATCCCTTGCTTCTACGTCGATGCCGTGGTAGAAATTCCATATGCGGCTCATCCGACCAATATGCCGGGTATGTATTATGTCGATATCGATCACATGAAGGAGTATGTCGCTGCGGCCCGAGATTCATCTGGAAAGGATTTAGATGAATATTATCAAAAATATATCTTTGGGGTGAATAATTTTGAGGGGTATCTGGAGAGGATAGGGGGTAAGAAGAAACTTAACTATTTAGAAGATCTCGAACACCTAAGGAACGAAAGATAAAGGTGAGGATTTCTATGAGAAAGAAAGATTATAATACGATCGAATTAATGGCCATCGTCGCTGCAAGAGAGATCGAGGACCGGGCCATCATCTATATCGGCACGGGGATACCTATGTTAGCTGCCAGTTTAGCCCAAAACATGCATGCACCTAACATTGTACCCGTCTTTGAGGCAGGAGGGGTAGCCCCTCAGATGCCTACCCTGCCCACTTCAGTCGGCTGTTCGAGAACAACCTATAGGGCCATTCGAACCTGCGACATGCCAGAGATATTTGAGATGGCCCAACTGGGTATCGCCCATTATGCCTTTTTGGGCGGAGCCCAGGTCGATAAGTACGGAAATCTGAATGCCACCGTCAAAGGCCAATATAATGCCCCAGAAGTTCGATGGCCTGGAAGTGGAGGAGCAAATGCCTTTGGTTCCCTTTGTTGGCGAACGATGATCATCATGAACCACGAGAAGAGAAGATTCGTTGAGAAGGTAGATTTCATCACGACCCCTGGCTATCTCGATGGGCCCAGGGCGAGGGAAAGAGCAGGGTTGCCTCCCGACACTGGTCCGTACAGGGTTTTCACTGAAAAGGCACTGTTGGATTTTGAAGGGGAGACGAAAAGGATGAGATTGATCGGACTTCTTCCAGGGGTGACAGTAGAAGATGTGATTGAACATACTGGATTCGAATTGTTGATAAAAGAAGGTTTGAAAAACATACCCCCACCAACGGATGAAGAGCTAAGGGTCCTTCGTGAAAAAGTCGATCCTCATCGGATCATCCTGAGCCGCGGTGACAAGGAGGACTAATTTCCCCCCATAACCAAGAATTCCTAAAATCGTAGAGAGGGTATTGATTCTCATGGCCAGAGGCAAATCGATTGATCAACTTGAAATTGGGGATTCAGCCCAGCTTTCCAAGACCATTACAGAGGCAGATATTAACGATTTCGCCAGGGTGACTGGAGATTTCAACCCGGTTCATCTCGACCAGGCATATGCTGAGAAGACCATTTTTAAGGGGAGGATTGCCCATGGGGTTCTATCGATTGGATTAATCTCCAACGTCTTGGGGAATATTCTGCCTGGCCACGGGACAATCTATCTCTCTCAAGAAGTGAGATTTGTCGCTCCTGTGAGAATTGGAGATACCATCACGGTGAGAGTGGAGGTCATTGAACTCGTCCCTGAGAAGAACAGAGCAAAATTTAAGACGACCTGTACAAACCAGGATGGAAAGGTAGTCGTCGATGGTGTAGCTTGGGGCATGCCACCCAAAAAGGACTGAATCGAGGGAAAGACCATTTATGAAAAAAGAAAGGAGGGTGTCGTTATGTTATTGAAGAGAGGAGTGAGAATGGTTCTTTTGGTTGCTTTGATTTCATGGATATTTGGAACCCAGGTAGGGGAGGCACAGCCGCCCATCAAAATCGGAATCGTTCAGGGGTTTTCAGGGGCCTTGGAAGCCTATGCCAAGCAGATGCTGACCGGATTTAAGATGGGTCTGGAATATGGGACCAAAGGAAAGAATGAAGTCATTGGGAGAAAGATAGAATTGATCGTTGAAGACGATCAGATAAAGCCCGACATTGCCAAACGCTTGATTACAAAGCTCTATGCAGATGATAAAGTGGACATGGTCGTTGGAACCACCAGCAGCGCTGCGGCCCTGGCCATGCTTCCTGTCGCTTTGGAATTCAAGAAGATTTTATTAGTGGAACCGGCTGTGGCCGACTCCATCACAGGAAGTGCCTGGAACCGATATATCTTTAGAACAGGAAGAAACTCCGGTCAGGACGCCATCTCCAATGCCAAAGCAGTGGCCAAGCCAGGAGTTCTCCTTGCCGCCATTGCGCAGGATTATGCATTCGGGAGAGACGGCGTTGCCGCTTACAAGGCGGCCGCAGAAAAATTGGGAGCCAAAATGGTCCATGAGGAGTATGCCCCGATGGCCCAAACGGATCATACCTCTTCTGTTCAGAGGATCATCGATGCCCTGAAAGACAAACCGGGTGAGAAATATGTTTTCGTCGTATGGGCGGGGAAGAACCCTCCGATCGAACAGATGGCTGTCATGAAGGTTGAAAAATATGGGATCAAGATTACTACGGGTGGAAATATTCTTCCTGTTTTGAAAGCCACGCTCCCGCTGCTCAAGGCATACGAAAGCTTAAAGGGAATGACCGGAGGAGCCTATTACTATTATGAGCTCCCTAAAAATCCGGTCAACGATTGGCTCGTTAAAGAGCATACGGCCCGATTCAAAGAGCCTCCTGACTTCTTTACTTGCGGAGGATTTGCCGCTGCCATGGCGGCCGTCAGAGCCTTTGAAAAAGCCCAATCCACGAATAGCGAAAAACTAATCACGACGATGGAAGGATTGGAATTCATGACCCCGAAGGGCAGAATGTATTTCCGTAACATAGACCATCAGGCCATGCAGTCCATGTATATCTTTAAGTTGGATGCAAGGCCCGATAGGGAATGGGCAGTCCCCGTCCTGGTGAGAGAAGTCTCCCCAGAGGAAGGAATGCCTCCTGTTCTGGTGAAAAGGTAACTTTTAAATCTTACCATAAAACTCAATCCATTCCCCTTGATGCCTGCCTGCGCGAAGCCGCTTCGGCGAAGGCAGGGGGGAGGGTGTGCCTGCCTGCTGATAGGTAGGTGGGGATAAATAAAAGAATTGGCCCCCCCTCCCCTTCATCCCCTCTCACCATAGGAGGGGTATTCTTGAATTAGTATGACTCCATTACCCATTATCGAAACAAAAGACTTAACCATTCGCTTTGGCGGCCACGTCGCGGTCGATCATGTCAGCCTTCAAATCCCACCTTTTACATTCAAATCGATTATCGGCCCGAATGGTGCAGGAAAAACCACTTTCTTCAACATGATTTCGGGGCAATACCGTCCTACAGAGGGGAGCGTTTTTTTTAAAGGCAAGGACATCACCTCTCTTTCTCCTGCTCTTAGGACCAAGTTGGGGATTGGGAGGTCCTTTCAGCTCACAAACGTCTTTCCATCTCTTAGCGTTCTGGAAAATGTGCGGCTTGCTGTCCAATCTCAAAGAAACATCGGATTCAATTTCTGGAAGAACTATCTTCATTTTTCTGAATTAGAGGACCGAGCCTATGGGCTTCTGAAAATGGTTCTGTTGGATACGAGATGGAATGTACCAGTGAGTACCCTGACCCATGGAGAGCAGCGGAAACTGGAAATGGCGATTCTCCTTGCTCTGGAACCGGAAGTCCTGCTCTTAGATGAACCGACGGCTGGCATGGCCCTGGAGGAGGTCCCCTCTATTTTGGAGATCATCAGAGAAATAAAGAACCGAAGGGACAAAACGATCCTCCTCGTTGAACATAAGATGGATGTATTGATGGCCCTTTCCGACTCCATTGCTGTCCTCCACGAAGGAAGACTGATTGCAGACAACACCCCTGAAGCAATCAGTCAAAACCACCAAGTGCAGGAGGCCTATTTTGGGAAAGATCGAACCCATGGCTGAACCCATCCTCAAAGTGGAAGGGATTCATACCTTCATCGGAAAGCATCACATCTTACAGGGAATCTCCTTCGAAATCTACCCAGGAAAGGTGACTGTCCTCTTGGGAAGAAACGGAGCTGGAAAGACCACCGCTCTGCGGACGATCATGGGATTACTCTCCCCTTCTCAAGGCACCATCTACCTGAAGAATCGGCCCATTCACCATATGAAGTCTTTTGAGATCGCTCGCTTGGGTGTCGGCTTTGTCCCCGAGGACCGGGGTCTCTTTAACCTTCTCACCGTAGAAGAGAATTTCCGGGTGGCGCTGCTTCAGGAGGATGAAAGCACTCCACAGAGATTGGAAACCATCTTTGAGATCTTTCCCGATCTGAGGAGGTTTTGGAAGTCGAAAGCAGGCATCTTGAGCGGGGGTCAGAAGCAGATGCTGGCCATTGCTCGTCCTCTCATCAATAGAAATGAAATTCTCTTAATTGACGAGCCATCCAAAGGATTGGCCCCCATCATCATTGAGCATCTCATTGAGGCGCTTCATAAGCTCAAAGAGCATACCATGATCATTCTGGTTGAACAGAATTTCTATATGGCGAGCCAGCTCGGAAACATCTTCTATATTTTTGACGATGGAAGAATGGTTCGGAGTGGTCAAATGGAAGAATTGGTTCAGAGTGAAGAACTAAAAAGAAAATATTTAGGGATCTCAGGATAAGGCTTTGGAGCAAAAGGAATGAAATCTTCCTGGAGCGAAAGGTTTCCAAAATTCGTCGGGATTCTTATCTTTCTCTCTCCGCTTCTTTTCATCCCGCTGAAAACTTACATCACCCTGACCATTTCAGGTTTAGCGATGGGCATGCTCCTCTTCTTGGTCTCTTCTGGTTTTTCGCTGATCTTTGGTTTCTTGAGCGTCCTCAACCTGGCCCATGGAGCCCTTTTTGCATGGGGGGCTTACGTCGGCTTCACTTCATTCTCTCTGATCAACCGATGGACGGGATGGGGGGGGTCGGAATCGATCGTCCTGAACATGATGATCTTTCTGTTCGCCCTTATCGTGGCGGGTCTGTTCGTTGCTATCTTAGGCATTTTTACAGAGAGGCTTGTGATCCGCCCTGTCTATGGAAGTCATCTTTTTCAGATTTTCATCACCGTGGGAGCCATGATTGTGTTGGAGGAGCTCATCCGCATTGTCTGGGGACCGGATGATGAGGTGATGCCCGTCCCTATCAAATTTATTGGTTCATGGGATATCTTCGACGTGGTGGTCTCTAAATATCCCTTGATAGCGATTGCCATGGGACTGATCCTCTATCTTGGAATCTACACCCTTTTGAAAAAAACAAAATTGGGAACGATCGTCCGAGCAGGTGTGGAAAATCCGGAGATGGTTCAAGTCATGGGACACAATATCTACAGATATTTTACAGGCGTCTTCGCTGCAGGTTCAGCTCTCGCCGCCGTTGGTGGAGGGATGTGGGCGACCTTTGTGAAATCCATTAACCCTGCCATGGGAGGAGAGGTTATCGTCTTTGCTTTAATCGTAGCGATTATCGGTGGCCTTGGAAGCATGACCGGTTCTGTGGTGGGTGCCCTCATGGTGGGACTCTCTTATAACTATGTGGCCTATCTGATCCCGAAGGCGGCATTGGGAATTACGATGTTTCTCTTAGTCATCATCCTCGTCATCCGGCCGACCGGATTGTATCCAGAGGGAACGTGATGTGAATCAGGACACCCTGAATCCTATTCAGAGATTTAGGTTAAGCAAGAGAGAGGAAAGGTTCAGGAGCCCTTATTTCTTTTTGAAGATGCTCCTTCTAACTTTCTTTCTATTGACCCCCTTTCTTTTCCGTTCTTTTGAAATACTCGATGTGGTATTGAAGATCATTATCTTTTCAGCTCTTGTGGCGAGTTATGATGTTGTTCTGGGGTACACCGGAATCGTCTCTTTGGGCCATGTCATGTATTTTGGGATCGGTGTCTACTTTGTCGGAATCTTTATGGGGAAATTAGGATGGGTCTCTTATGGTCATTTGGCATTGGCCCTTTTAATAGCCGTTCTGATCTCCGGCATCTTATCTGTGCTCATCGGCTTCTTCTCGCTTCGGATCCGAGCCATCTTCTTCGCCATGGTGACCCTTGCTTTCATGGAGTTCACCTTTATTCTTTCCAGCCAGTTGAGATCCATTACCGGCGGGGAGGATGGGATCAGTTTCAAGCTTCCTGGGATCCTGGCAATCGATCAGAGCCTGGGGAAATTCTTAGGGATCGATTTCACCGGTAGGTTGACGACTTACTACCTCATTCTTTTCATCTGCCTCGTTCTATTCCTTCTCATGCTTCGATTTGTCAATTCCCCTCTGGGTCGGGTCCTTCAATCTGTCCGCGATAATGAACAACGATCGATCGCCATCGGTTACAGAACCTACTTTTATCAAGTCATCGCCTCTTCTTTTGCAAGCTGTGTCGCAGCGGTCACCGGGGGTTGTTTCGCCCTTTGGGTGAGATACGTGAGCCCGGATTCCGCCCTGAGCGTCTCCATCATGTTGGATGTGCTTTTGATGGTGATCGTAGGAGGTTTGGGGACTCTCTACGGAGGAATTTTTGGTTCTGCCTTCCTGATGATCCTTCGGGCATTCCTCCCAAAATTGCAAACACTCTTTGCCTCCCTCCTGCCGGGCATCCCCATGATGGGAAGGCTCTCTGAACGCTGGCTCTTCTTTTTCGGACTTCTCTTCATTCTGGTTGTCTACTTTTTCCCAAAAGGAGTGGTCGGAACGGCCCAGGAGATATTTTCTCGAAAAAAAGCCTCATCCGGTTAGAATACAGAAAGGAGACCTTAAAATGTCCCAGCCCATGATGATTAAGACGAGAGGGGATGGCCTTCAGATCCAAGTCGCTGTCTGGGGGGAAAAGGGAAAAGAGATCCTCTGTATTCACGGTTTAACCGCAAACTGCCGATTCTGGGATTGCCTTGCCAATGCTCTTGCTCCCCATCACAGGGTCATCGCCATGGACCTCCGAGGCAGAGGGCTTTCGGATAAGCCTCCTATAGGGTATTCTATACAGCACCATTGCAAAGATGTCTTGGCCCTAATGGGTGATCTGGGTCTGGAACGGCCTGTACTGATGGGGCACTCCCTGGGGGCCTTCATTTCCCTTGTATTTGCAGCTCAGTATCCTAAAAGAGTGGACCGTATTATCCTAGTGGACGGCGGTGGTAAGCTCACTGATGAACAGATGGCGAAGGTCTTTGAGGGCATCAAGCCCTCCTTGGATCGCTTAGGACAGATCTTCCCTTCCTTTGAAGTCTATGTCTCACAAATGAAGCAGGCCCCCTTTTTGCAGCCCTGGAATTCCTTTATGGAGACCTATTTCCGCTACGAGGTTGAAGAAGTTGGAGGCGGTGTTCGATCCAGAGTTCATTTAAGACATATCGAGGAAGAGGCTATGAATCTGAAGAGACTGGATTCAACCCAGTTCTATGCTAAGGTGAATACTCCAACTCTCATCCTCCGTGCCACCAAAGGGATGCTTGCCCAGGACGATCTCGTCCTGCCCGAGGACGTGGCTGAAAGGATGGTGAAAGAGATCCGGAAAGCTGAACGGGTCGACCTGGAAGGAACGAATCATTACTCGATCCTGTTTCAGCCCAATGAGAAGCGTGACGAGGCCGTACTTAAATTTCTCTCGGAAGGTTGATCTTCGAGAAGCGAAAAGGATCCCTCATTTTTTGCTTACCAATTCAACCTCCACTTCCCTTCTGAAGGCCTCATTCAGAGTCCTAATTTGGCACGAATCATATTGAGACTTCCCCTTTTGGATGAGTCAGTTTACGTCGGCGAGATTGCTTTTCTACCATCATTCAGTATTCAGCTGATTTGCCTGCCGCCGCAGGCAGGGGGAACAAATCCTACCCATATCACCAAAATAAAGGTCTGGAGTGATAATGTCAACCCTTCGACTCCCCAGCATAAATGCTGGGGCTTGCCTTCGGCCCGAGCTCAGGCCGAGGGCTCAGGGTTGACCCTGAGCGGCGCTTTACACCCCGCCCTGAAGGGCGGGGCTTGGCGCCGCCGAATGGGTCAAGGCTCAATCAGTTAAGAATATAAATTTTTGAAAAATTTCATCTTTTGTTGTAGATTAGACTCACCTCCAGTTTGATAAGAACGAAATCTAATTGACCCAAGCGACGGGAATGGAAAAGGGACGCCGAAAAATTTACTGGGCCAAGAAACTCTCCTACCAACAATACTTGCAAGTTAAGAGCTTAGAAGAGGCTCTTCAAATCTTGGAAGAGTTTCGAGGGGAGGCAAAGCTTGTCGCAGGCGGGACAGACCTTCTCCCTCAAATGAGGCAGGGCGAGTTGAGGGTGAAGGCCCTGGTGGACATTACCGGCATACCGAGGCTCAATGAGATCCGCTTCGAAAACGGAACCCTTAAAATTGGTGCTTCAGTGACACACAGCCGCATCATAAAATCCCTTTCGGTTCTTGAAAAGGCCGCTTGCCTATGGGAAGGTGTCTCCCAAATAGGGTCTCCGCAGATACGAAATATCGGGACCCTTGGAGGGAATATCTGCAACGCCTCCCCCGCTGCGGATACAGTCCCACCCCTTCTGGTTTTGGAAGGGTCGGCAACCATTTCAAGCAAGCAAGGCGAGCGAAGCGTCCCTTTCGCATCCTTTTTTAACGGCCCCGGACAGACAGTACTTGGTCCTTGTGAAATTTTGAAGGAGATAAGCATACCAGAGCCTTCTCGCTACTCTTACACCACCTATCTCAAGCTTGGTAGGAGGAAGGGGGTCGATCTCGGACTGGTGAGCGTAGCTATCCTGTTGAAAGTAGACCCTGAGACAAAGGTCTGCCACTCTGCCCGCATCAGCCTCGGCTCAGTAGCTCCCACTGCAATCCGTGCTAAGAATGCAGAAACCTTGTTCATCGGCAGTCGACTGAGTGAAAGCCTAATTCGCGAGGCAGCGAAGACAGCTCAAGGAGAATGTCAACCCATCTCAGACCTTCGCGCCTCAGCACAATACCGTCGAGAGATGGTAAAGGTCCTGGTCGAGCGGGCAGTTCTTCAATTCCTTGTGCGCTCGGATGGGGGTTATGGCTAAATCGCAGATCCACATGGAAGTCAATGGCAAACGCGTTTCGGTGGAGGTTGAGCCTCAGGAACTTCTTGTCGACGTTCTGAGAGAAAGGCTAGGCCTTACCGGTACCAAAGTCGGGTGCCGAGAAGGCGAATGTGGGGCGTGTTCTGTTCTCTTCGACGGGAGAGTAGTCCCTTCTTGCCTGATTCCAGCGATGAAGACAGACGGCCGAGAGATTACAACCATTGAGGGGCTTGAGCAGAATGGGGAGTTGCACCCTCTGCAGAGAGAGTTTCTTAATCGGGGAGCTGTCCAATGCGGTTTCTGTACACCTGGAATGCTCTTATCTGCCAAGAACCTCCTCGATGAGAACCCCAAACCAACCCTCCAGCAAATCAGGGAAGCTATCTCTGGAGTGCTCTGCCGTTGCACGGGTTACCAAAAGATCATCCAAGCTATTCAGGCAGTAAGTGAAACCATGGAGGGCAAGAAAGTATAAAAAGATGGAGAAGAGAGAAAAGAAGAAGGTCTTGGTCAAAGAGAAACTTCTGAAAATGCCCCCGGTGGCCGATGAGTTGAGCATTGTGGGAAGATCGGCGATCCGAATCGATGCTTATGATAAAGTGAGAGGAAAATTGAAATATGGGGCTGATCTGGAGTATCCTGACGCTCTTGTGGGGAAGGTCCTTCGGAGCCCCTATCCCCATGCCCTTATCAAGAGGATCGAGATTGAAAAGGCAAGAAGGCTACCTGGGGTGAGTGTCGTCCTCACCGCAGAGCACGTCCCTGGAAGAAATGGGTTCGGAGCAGTCATCCCTGACCAGCCTGTTCTCTGCGGGGATAAAGTGAGATATGTTGGCGATGGGGTGGCTTTAGTTGCAGCGGAAACAGAGGAGATAGCCGTTCAAGCCTTGGATCTCATCGAGGTCGAGTATGAACCTCTGCCAGCTGTCTTCTCTCCCATAGAGGCCCTGAGGCCTGAAGCTTCCAAGGTCCATGCAAAGGGCAACCTTCTCATGACGGCCCGAATTAGGAAGGGGGACGTGGAGAAGGGATTTGAAGAGGCGGATCTCATTCTTGAGAGAACGTATAGCGTCCCATTTCTTGAACATTTCTACATTGAACCCGACGTCACGTGTGCCATCCCCCATCCCGATGGGACAATCACGGTGAAAGGGCCTATGCAAGCGCCTTTTACGGTTCGGAGGAACATCGCCCCGGTATTGGGGATCCCGATCAACAAAGTTCAGGTCGTTCAGACTCCACTCGGCGGAGGATTCGGAGGGAAAGAGGACTCTTCAATCGACATCGGCGCGCGTGCCGCCCTCCTCGCATGGCACACAAAAAAGGCGGTGAGGATGGAATATGACAGAGAAGAGATCACCCTCTCAACGGCCAAGCGCCATCCGATGGTGATCCAATGCAAGATCGGCGTAAAAAAAGACGGGACCCTCCTAGCCTTCGAAGGGAGGATCTACAATGAACAAGGGGCCTACGCATCCTTGGGCCCGGTCATTCCTCCTGCAGGTGGAACTCATGTTCACGCTGTCGTAATGCTCCCCGGCCCTTATGTGATTCCAAACATCAACGTAGATGGATATCTCGTCTATACAAACCACCCCTATGGCGGCGCGATGAGGGGGTTTGGAGCTCCCCAGGTCAACTTCGTTCACGAATCCCTTATCGATGAGTTAGCCGAGGGCCTGGGAATGGATCCCTATGATCTTCGAATGAAGAACTCTTTTCAGTTGGGATCCGAGACGGCCACAGGTCAGATCCTTGATCAGAGTGTCGGGTTGAAAGATACGATGGAAAAGGCCAAAGAGGCCTTCAATTGGAAAGAGAAATGGAGGCCTGCACCTGATCTCGAGGAACTGGAAAAAGAAGAGAAAAGGAAAGGGGTAGGAATGGCTCTGGGTTGGTACCGCACCAGCATCGGGACTTCCTCGGATGGGTGCGGCGCCAATCTGCATCTCCTGGAAGACGGCTCTGTGCTCCTTTATCAGGGCATCACAGAGATGGGCCAAGGGGCCTACACCGTGCTTTCTCAAATTGCAGCGGAAGCTCTGGGCGTAGCTATTGAGGATGTGAGGGTCATCACGCCAGATACCGATGTCGTTCCCGAGGCTGGACCAACGGTTGGATCCCGATCTACGACCCTGATGGGCAACGCGATCTTGATGGCTGCAGAAATGATCAAGAAACCTCTGTTAGAATCGGCTTCAGACCTTCTGGGTATTCCTCCGAACAGGTTGATTGCCAAGAATCGCTTCATCTACGATCGAGAGGATCCAACCCGATGCATCGAGTTAAGAGACGCCGCTAAGAGATCCATGGCCATGGGCAGGAGGATGCTGGGCCAGGGTTGGTACACCCCGCCCCAGCCCTCTCTCAATCTGGAGACGGGTCAGGGTTCTCCCTATTTCGTCTACACTTATTGCACCCAGATGGCTGAGGTGGAAGTCGATATAAAAACAGGTGCGGTCGAGGTCGTGAAGATTGTGGCGGCTTTCGACGTAGGTAAAGCGATCAATCCAGTATTGGTGGAGGCACAAATCGAAGGGGGAATTATGATGGGATTGGGTTACGCCCTGATGGAAGGATTGATCCTGAAGGAAGGGGTCATCCAGAATCTTAACTTCCAGGACTGCATGATCCCGACCGCATTAGATGCGCCCGAAATCACTCCCATCATGATTGAACATCCAACTATCCATGGACCGTTTGGCGCCAAAGGCATTGGAGAGATGCCCAATATTCCAACCGCACCGGCGATTACGAATGCGATCGCCAATGCCATTGGTGTAAGGATATACGATCTACCGGCCCATCGTGAACGGGTCTCCATGGGCATCAAGGGAAGGCTCGAAACCAGAATCTGAACTATCTTTATGATCTGAAAGGCTTTTTTCCCATTCATTTCATGCGATCTGTTATGCCATTATTCCTTCTGCCTTAAGGGGTCGAAAGAAGAGAAATTTTCTCTTGAGAAGAATTTCATAATCTGATATGAAGAAGATGATCATCATGGCAATTGGGAGGTGGTGGCATCGATCAATAAAAAGAGGCTATCAGATTCCGTGGTCGTTTCCCTAAATGAAACCGATCTAAAGAAAGGAGGAGCTTATGAGAAAATGGATTCAAATTGTCGGTCTATTTAGTCTATTTTTTGGTCTATTTCTTTTTGCTTCGGCGGGGATGTCCTCGGCTACTGTGGATAAAATAAAGATTGGAGTGATGTATAGCATGACTGGTGCAGGGTCGGCGATCGGAAAGATCCAGCTCGACGGGGCCAAGCTTGCAGTCAAAGAGGCCAACGATCAGGGCGGTGTGATGCTGGGGGGAAAGAAGGTTAAGGTGGAAGCTGTGATTCGAGATGATGAGACCAAGCCGGATGTGGCGGTCCGAAGATTTCGAGAATTGATTCAGGACGAGAAGATTACCGCTTTCGTGGGCTGTACATTCGCCCACGTCAGTAAAGCTCTGAATGAGCAGGCCCAGACCCAACAAATTCTTTTCATGCCCACCAATGGGATCCCAGAATCAATCTTCTATAAAAAGGAGAAGGCTCCTTATACTCTAAACGTCCTCGGCGCTACCGAAGGGATAGGAAGAATCTCAGCCGATTATGTGGGCAAGACTTATAAACCGAAACACGTCATGCTCTTCCTTCCTGACTATGCCTATGGTCGGGATGCAGCAGCAGGTGCCCATAAGATCTTCAAGAGCAGATACCCAGGGATCAAGGTGAGCGAGACTTGGACCCCTGTCGGAACTCCTGATTTTACTTCTTATATCATTAAGATCGAAGAGGCTAAACCAGATGTAGTGATGATGGGTCATTGGGGAGCCGACGGCATCAATGTTTTGAAACAGGTCTATGAATTGAGACTGGGGAAAAAGACAAAGCTCTTCTTTAACTGGATCATCAATGTCTTTGCTGTTGGTATCCCGCCCGAAGCCCTGGAAGGGGTAACCTGCCAGATGCTCTGGTATCATGACATGACTGGGTTCAAGGACCCTGTTACAGTGAAGGCCTCCCAGAACCTGAGCGAGATGTGGAAGAAAGAGTATGGCGAGCCACCCGATCCTTATGCGATGATGGGTTATTTTGGCATGGTGGAAGTCCTCCGCGGGATTCGATTGGCAAACTCTCTGGAGCCTGCCAAGATTTATAAGGCCATCATGGACAACCCGGTCTTCGAAAGCGTTAAAGGCCCTGCCAAATGGCGTGTAGATGGAAGACCGCTTTACCGATTCTCTTCCTTTATAGTCGAAGGCAAAGGTCCTAAGGAAAGAAAGGATATGAAATGGGATTTTGCCAAAGTGATCGATTCCTATGAAGGCGAAGAATTTCTTCTCCCTTTAAAAGAAACAGGGTGGGAGTAAGAAACATTCAAGTGGGAGACATTCCTCTTGATTCGGGATATCTCCCATTCCTTTCAACCTATTTTTTTCTTTCATCAAAGTCTGATGAGAAAGGAGGGAGGGGTTATGCGGAGAAAGCGTAATGAGGTAGTCTCTATAGGAAATGAGAAGGCCATCAGCCGTCGCAAGTTCATTGGGATGACAGCTGGTGCCACTGCTGCCTTGTCCTTCGGGACATTTCTCCGAAGCGGGTTAGGGGCAGCAAAGATCAATATCCTTACTTGGTCCAACACCTTGAAAGCCATGGACGATACCCTACGAGAGTTGGCGAAGGAATACGGCAAGGCCAAAGGGGTTGAGATCGGCTTCGAGTTCGTCCATATGAGTGACCTCCCAGCCAAGACCGCTGCGGCTGTGGAAAGTGGCGCAGGCCCCGACATCATCAACCTCTGGAGCGACGGGCCGCATCTATATGCCAAGGCCCTGGCGAACGTCGATGACTTAACCGAGGGTTTGGGAAAGGAGTTGAAGGGTTGGACTAACATCGGTAAAGATATAGCCATCGTCGGCAAGAACTGGAAGGCAGTGCCCTGGGGGATCATCCCCATTGCTCTCACTTACAGGGAAGACTGGCTGAAGGAAGTAGGTTATACCACCTTTCCCGATACATGGGACGAGCTCTTAGTGGCGTCAAAGAAGCTCAAGGACAAAGGACACCCAGTGGGATTCTCACTTGGCCGCGCCATTGGGGACGCTAACCAATTCCACTACCCGCTGCTCTGGGCCTTCGGAGGCGCCGAAGCTAAGAAGGATGGCAAGACGGTTGCTATCAATTCGCCCGAGACCGCAAAGGCTGTGGATTATCGTCGCAGGCTACACCAGGACGGAGAGACCGATGACGTCTACGCCTGGGACGATGCTGCCAACAACCGCGCCTTCCTGGCAGGGGCCGTCTCGATTACAGTGAATGCTGCAAGCATCTACTGGGCAGCAAAGAAGGACGCACCGCACCTCAGGGAGGTAACCAACCATTATTTATTTCCAAACGGACCGGCCGGCCGGTTCGGATATTCGACGGCTCTCAGTCTTGGCATCTTCAAGTTCTCCAAGGTCCAAAAAGAGGCCAAAGGGTTTATCAAATGGCTGATGGAGCCAAAGCAGTACTCTGCCTGGATTGGTGTAGGCGAGGGTATGATGGCCGGTCTTTTAAACTACTATGAGGATGATCCGGTCTGGAAGAAAGATCCCAAGCTGGAGGTCATTCGGCAGATTCCAAAATATGTACGCATGCCAGGTTACCCTGCACCGCCTTCCCGACCTGCAGCCGAGGCGATGATCAAATACGTGATCGTCAACATGTTCGCCAGGGCATGCAAAGGGGTCTCCACTGCGGAAACCATAAAAATTGCTGAGTCGGAGTTAAAGGAGATTTACGGGAAAGCGTAACGGAGGCGGAAAAGAGCGTGCAAAATGCGTTCGGTTGGATGGAGGGAAAGGCTTCCGGCGAGGCCGTGGTTAAACCGCTTCATCAAACACGAGGCACTTACCGGCTATACCCTGATTTCGCCAGGATTGTTCTTTATGCTGCTTCTCCTGGCCTACCCATTCCTCCTGGCTGTTTCCATTAGCCTTTCTGACCGAGTTCTGGGGGAGCCAGGGAAGTTTATCTGGATAGGAAACTTCACCAAGCTCCTCCAGGATACCTTCTTTCTTCAGACCGTTCGGAATTCATTCATCTATACTATCTCCACAGTTTCACTCAAACTATTACTCGGCCTAATTCTGGCGGTCCTGTTGAATCATGAATTTCCTTACCGGAACTTAGTGCGAGGAGCACTTCTCCTTCCTTGGATCGTCCCCACCTCACTCAGTGTGCTCACCTGGTTATGGATGTTTGATTCCCTATTCAGCATCATTAATTATGTCTTGTTAGGGCTCGGACTCATCTCTAAGAAGATCCCTTGGCTTGGCAATCCGTTCTGGGCAATGGTCTCTGTCATCATTGTCAATACTTGGCGGGGAGTCCCATTCTTCGCGGTTTCAATCTTGGCAGGACTCATGACCATTCCACGCGAACTCTACGAGGCATCGGAGGTGGATGGGGCTCGGGGGTTTCGAAAGTTCTGGCACATCACCCTCCCTCTCTTACAACCCGTCATTGCTGTCGTCGTCCTTTTTTCGACGATCTGGACCTTTGCTGACTTTCAGATCGTATACATTCTTACTCACGGTGGACCCCTCAACGCAACCCAGATCTTCGCCACCATGGCCTATGATGTGGCCTTAGTAGCGGGTCGGATTGGGGAAGGATCGGCCATCTCCCTCTTTCTATTTCCGGCCCTCTTGGTTGTGATCATCCTGATGCTCCGCTACCTCCGTCGAGATTAAGGGAATTGAATGAGACGCAAACATATACGCAAAATCAAACGAATCTTGGGTCTATACATCCCCCTCTCAGCCTTCCTTTTCTTTGCGCTTTTCCCCTTCTATTGGATGCTTATCAGCAGCTTCAAGGCCAATCCAGAGCTTTACAACCTCCAGGCCAAGAGGCTTTTGGTCAAAGAGCCCACCTTGGAACAGTTCAAAGAACTCTTTGATAAGACTGCCATCCTCCGCTGGCTTTGGAATAGCTTCTTCGTTTCGTTTCTGACCTCTTTGATCTCTTTAGCCCTCGGAATCATGGCGGGTTACGCCTTAGCGCGCTTGAAATTTCCCGGGGCCCAAACCTTCGGTCTGGCAACATTCATCACCTATTTGGTGCCCACCACCCTTCTCTTCATCCCCCTTGCAAGTGTCGTCCGCTCCTTCGGTTTATCTAACACCCTCTGGTCTTTGGTGGTTACCTATCCAACGTTTTTGATCCCCTTCTGCACTTGGATGCTCATTGCCTATTTCAAGTCCATTCCCAAAGACATGGAGGAGTGTGCAATGATTGATGGATGCAATCGAATCGGGGCCATGGTTCGGATCGTCCTACCGATGGCTATTCCTGGGATCGTCTTCTCAGGGATGTTCAGCTTTACCCTCTCGTGGAATGAATTCGTTTACGCCCTGACCTTCATCTCAGATACAACTCACAAAACCATGTCGGTCGCTGTGCCCACAGAACTGATCCGTGGGGATGCTTATTTTTGGGGAGAACTGATGGCTGCCTCGCTGCTCGGTTCAGTGCCGGTCGCCCTACTTTATTCCTTCTTCATGGACTACTTTGTCTCTGGTCTCACAGCCGGCGCCCTCAAGGGATGAAGTTCAAACTGCCAATATCAAAAGATTCCACCTTGACAAGGAAATTGTCCTTTGATATGAAAGTAGTATCATCATACTAAGTGGCGAGCCCATGGCGTCGATCAACAAAAAGAAGCTGGCCGATTCGGTGATCGAAGAGATCAAACGCATGATCAATAGCGGCGAATTCAGAAAGGGCGACAAGTTGCCCAATCAAAACGTCTTCGCCGCCCAATTGGGTGTGAGCCGGACTTCACTCAGAGAGGCACTGAGCACCCTGACCCGCATCGGAGTCATCGAGCAGCGGCCTGGCTACGGCACAGTCCTCCGTTCCCATATCCCTGCTCTTTTCACGGACCATCTGACGCCTCCCCTCATATCGGATAAGCAGGCCACCATCGAACTGATTGAGGCCAGACGGTTCATAGAAATCGGAGCAGCTGAGTTATCTGTGAAAAATGCGAGCCCCAAGCAAATTAAAGAGATGGGGCTTCTGATCAAGGAGATGACCCGGTCGCTTAAAGAAGGAAGGATCGATGACTACATCGAACAGGACGTAGCTTTCCACTTCTCGATTGCTAAAGCTTCTCGTAACCGTTTCCTCGTCAACCTCTTCGTGACCATCCGGGGCTTCATGGAACAATATATGCGGGAATCCTTTCACCTCTTGCCCTATATGTTGAAGCGCTCCCTGAAATTCCACCAGAATATCTATCAAGCGGTTAAGGAAGGAAACCACTCAAAGGCGGTCTTCCAAATGGAAAAACACATTTTAGATATTCAAAGGGCGATTCAGCAGTACTATGGCGACCAGGACCAGAAAGGGGGAGAAAAGGAAAAAGGTTCTCACAAGGCATGACGCCTATTCTCTTCACCTTTGCTATCCTTCCCTCCGGGGGAGAAGTGTGGGATGAGGAGAGACAAGAAGGAAGGGTTTCAAAATGCGTATCGACTTAGATAAATGTGTGGGATGCGAGCGATGTATAAGTTACTGCCCGGTTGGAGCGATTCAGCTCTTTCAGGATGAAAAAAATCCGAAGAAAAAGAAATCAAGGATTGATGAGGATGAGTGTGTGGAGTGTGGGGTTTGCCTCAGGGCTCAAGTATGTAAACCTCAGGCCATCTATCTTCCGCAGCTTAATTGGCCGAGGGTGGTTCGACGTGCCTTCAGTGATCCCATGGTAGAGCACAAGGAGACCGGGGTTCCAGGCAGAGGGACGGAGGAGATGAAGACCAATGAGGTCACGGGCCGTTTCAAACGAGGTTCTTGGGGGATGGCGGTTGAGGTAGGCCGTCCGGGGGTTGGAGCAAGGCTCAAAGACCTCGAAACAATCGCCATGGCTCTGGCCAAAAAAGGGATTGTCTTTGAACCGAGGAACCCGGTGACATTTTTGTTTGAGGACGTGAAGACCGGAAGACTCAAACCAGAACTGAAGAACGAAAAGGTTCTCTCCGCCATTATTGAGTTCGAAGTGAAACCGGACCAACTCCGGGGAGTTCTTCAAACATTGAGAGATATTTCTGGAAAAGTGGATACCGTATTCTCTGTCGATCTAATCACTTTCCCCGAAGAGAAAGAGAAGGGTCCAGCGCTTGCGGTCGCAAAGGAGCTGGGGTTTCCTATTTATCCAAATGGAAAGGTAAACCTTGGACTGGGAAGAGTCCTTAATAGATAAGGACTGGAGGATATGAGATGACGCACACGCTTCATCGCACAGGAGACATCGAGAGCTTGAAAGAAGACTTTCCCATGCTGACCCATGTAGCCAGAGGGTATAATGACATCGGCGCTGGAGAGCGACTGAAGCAGATGGCCAAGATTGCAAGGAAGTACACAGATCTGAACTTCGGAGACTGTAAGGTTGCTAACAAATTTATGATGCCTCCCGAAGAGATCATGAAAAGACATACTGTGGGTTGGCAGGTCGTGTTCAAGGATAAGAAAAGTCTCATTGCCTGCATGAAAGAATTGAAAGAAAAAAATATCGGGATTTCGGTCGTGGTCTCAGGTTTGTTTGATGAGGTTTTCGAGTGCTGTCAGAAGGCTGGAATCAAGCCACCGCTTATTGAATTTGCCTTAGGAATTCATGGAAATAAAGAAAAGCTCTGGCCCTCGGAGATACTCGATTTCGTCACCATGTGTGGTCATGGGCTGGTTTCCGGTCACCTTGTTAAAAAAATGGTGGAAGAAATCAAGAAGAAAAAAATCACCATCAGGAAAGCAGCCATCGAGCTGGCGAAGCCCTGTTTATGTGGGGCTTTTAACCCTCATCGTGCGGGCAAACTGCTGAAAAGCATGACCCACTTATGAAAAAAAGGGGGCCTCCTGCTTTTAGCTCAAAAGGAAGGAAGGTTGAGGAGGTAGAGATGTCTGAAACAATAGGGATCATTGGTCTTGGCCGAATGGGAATGGCCGCTGCTAAAAAGTATATCAAAGAAGGGTATAAAGTGGTCGGATATGCTCGGAGGCCTGAGGTGGTTAAAGAATTTTCCAGTGCCGGTGGAATTGTGGTGATAAACAGTAGAGAGGTGGCCGAAAGCTCTGGCAAGGTCATTGTCTATGTATTGAACGACCAGCAAGTCATTGAGGTGGTGACTGGTCCCGATGGAATTCTTGAGGGATGCCACAAAGAAACAAGAGTGATCTGCATGTCCACTATCGACAAAGAGAATCTGGAATGGGTAGCGGAACAATGTGCAGCAAAAGGGGTAGGATTTATAGACGCACCTGTAACCGGTGGACCTCCGAGAATAGAGGCTGGGACATTAACCATTATAGCAGCAGGAGATAAAGAACTAATAGAGAAATGCCGGGCTCTTCTTGAAGTGCAGGGTAAAATAACCTATGTGGGTGACAAACCTGGATTAGCACAACTGGTTAAACATTGTAACCAACTCCTTGTGGCCACCACCCTTGCTGCTACTATTGAAGTAATTACCTTGGCTAAAAAACAAGGGTTGGATCCAATGTTGGTATGCAAGGTTGTGGGAAGTGGTATTTCCGGAAGCGATTGGTTCAGGCTCATCACATCCAGTATACTCGAGAATACTCCAGCAGTTGGGGGATTGGGTCAGATGTGCAAAGACATCGGGCTGGTGATCAACGATAGCAGGAGGGTGAGGACTCCTTTAATTGTGGCCTCTGCAGCCTACCAATATTACCTCTCGGCTCTTTCCTTAGGATTGGAAAATGCCGAGGTTCATGAACTGATCAAAGTCCTTGAGATAATGACGAATCCTAATTCGTAGTTAAAGTGGGAGTGGGGATGAAGAGGATTCTTATTCGAGGAGAATTAGTGATTGATGGAACTGGGGCCCATCCCATTGACAAGGGTGCAATCTTTATTGAGGGACAACGGATCATCAGGGTTGGAAAGGAAGAAGACTTGAGGGAAAAAGTGGACGTCCATGTGTTGGACTGTAGCGACCAGACTCTCCCACCTGATCTCATTGACGGCCATTTACGCCAGCGAGAGGAGGTTGCCCAGCGAATGAAAGCTGCGATTAAGGCGGGTGTTAAATTCGCTGTGGGCACAGATGGCATGCACGGCGGCCTTGCTCAAGAGATTCAATATTTGGTGGATTTTGGGGCTACCACAAACCAGGCTTTGATGGCTGCTACCCGTCATGCCGCTCGGGTTTGTGGACTTGAAGAGAGCGTTGGAACGCTTGAGCCAGGCAAATTCGGCGACATCATCGGAGTAAAAGGGAATCCTCTGGAGGACATTAGGGCACTGAAAAGAGTTAAGACAGTTGTTTCCAGGGGAGAGATCAAGCATCAAGCCAATCAATAAGTTCGAGGCAATGGAAGATGATTATGTTGAGAGGATATAAGAAGAATTCTTGTAGGATAGTTCAAGTCTACCCAAAGGAGGAAGGCGATGCAGTATTTCGTATCCAAAACGACTCCACGGACAATTCTAATCATGTTTGACAGAGATGACTTGCTTCTTGAAGGACTACAGGAGGTGGTAAAAAAGGAGCAGATCGACACCGCCGCAATCACTGGTGGAATCGGGTCTTTGCAGCGAGTGCATCTCCACACCATTACCACCACCGCTGTCCCATCGGTAGATAAGTACTGGAACTTTACCGGCCCCATCGAACTGGCAAGCGTTCAAGGCTCAGTCATTGGCGGCGATGCCCACGTCCACATTAGCATATATGACTGGGACAGCAAAACCGTTTACATTGGACACTTGGAACCTGGGAGTGTAGTGGCTTATCGAGCTGAGATCAGCCTGACTGTTCTGGAAGGGGTCAAGACCGAACGCTATACTGACGAAAAGGGTGAGTTCCGCATCAGACAGCGTTAGAAATGAATCCAAGGTAAATGTCGTTGCAAAGAAAGATTAAAAAGGAAAACCATGGAAGGGGGGTGATGAACGTTTAGCACTGTTCCGAAAGACAATGGATAAAGGGATGGAGATAGGGGAACAGTCGAGTATTTTTGCCTCACAATCGTTTAAAGAGGAAAGGAGGCATGGTAGGTAAAGGGTTGGTTTAACCCATTGCATCATGACTGTGTGATGATGCAATGAAGAAAGGAGGAATCCGATGGAAAAGGTAATTAAGTTCTTTAATATCGTTGGTGTGGTCGGCCTTTTATTCTGTTTTTCAACGAGCCCCTCTTGGGCACAGGTTAAAGTTGGAGTGATGTACAGCATAACAGGCGTTGGCTCTCCTGTTGGAAAGGTTCAGCTGGATGGTGTCAAATTGGCGATTAAACAGGTGAACGACCGAGGAGGTTTAATGCTGGAGGGGAAGAAGGTCAAGGTGGAGGCGGTTATCCGTGATGACGAAACCAAACCGGATGTGGCTGTTCGTAGAATGCGAGAATTGGTTGAGGAGAACATAAAGCTTGTTGTAGGAGGTACATTCGCCCATGTAAGCCAAGCCATCAATGTGCAGATCCGTGAAGGTCAAGCATTATTTATGGCGACCAATGGTGTTGAGGAAAGTATTTTCCGTAAGGACACCAAGGCTCCCTACTACATCTCCCCGCTTGGTGCTGTGGATGGAATAGGAAGGATGTGTGCCGATTACGTAAGCAAAACCTATAAACCAAAACATGTCGTTCTCTTTCTTCCGGATTATGCTTATGGCCGCGGCGCAGCAAAAGGGGCGCATAAGGTCTTCAGCACGAAATACTCCCACATCAAGATCACTGAGGTCTGGTCGCCTGTGGGAACCCCTGATTTCACCTCATACATCATCAAAATCAAGGAGATAAAGCCTGATGTGGTGATGATGGGGCACTGGGGTGCTGACACCATCAATGCCTTGAAGCAGGTTCATGAACTGGGGTTGAAG
>Ga0315310_10000238_pt1 | contig 36287 bp, 26 predicted proteins | sample TDP5_MG_FD_203630 | JGI IMG/M metagenome (GOLD analysis project Ga0315310, IMG submission 203630) | Freshwater sediment microbial communities from Lake Towuti, South Sulawesi, Indonesia - TDP5 | ecosystem: Environmental > Aquatic > Freshwater > Lake > Sediment | place: Indonesia: South Sulawesi...
AATCATATTCTTCATATCTTCATAGACTGGTCCCCTTAGATGGACAAGGTAGTAATTCGATGTTGCCTTAAGTTCAGCAGGAATTTCTGGTAACCCTTTTACCGGATTGAAATAGTATTTTGTTATCGAGATGTAATCGTAATCAGGTAGATATTGAGGGGTGACTGTTCCTGCCCTCGTGAGTTTAATTAATGAACTTGACTCCTGAGAGTGCACCCCGGACAGAGCAATCATGCATATTAATAAGATTTGCATCACTTCCTCCTTTTATTATTTATTTGTTTAACACATTTAACCACCCCATTAGATATTTATACTTCTCACCTTCTAACGGGTAAACACAGAGGACACGGATTAACACCGATATTATTTCTCCGTGTCTCTCATTCATTATTTTAATGCCATCACCTCCTTTCTTTGTCTTTTGATTTATTAGATTCTCAAGGTTAAACACCATGTCTAACCTTTTTAATATTAATCAAAATAAATATTTTGTCAATACACATAAATATTCATTGCTTAAGACTTAAGTCTAAATTTTTTCATTATCACCTTCTTTTAATTATTAAAACTTATACTATATTATAACAAAATTTTTCAATTTGTCAAGGGTAAAAATGCATCCCTTGACCTTGTCAATTCCATCAGTATAGACAGACCAATTTCCGCACCGTAGGCGAACCTTTTGCACCTTCAAATTCCACGAAGTATATGCCCGCTGGTATATTTTTCGGTTGCCATTTGATTATTGTTTTGCCCGCTACCTCTCCTTCGAAGATTTTATCAACAATGCGACCAGAAACATCGAAGATTTTCACAGTCAGTTTTTCTTTTTGCGCAGCACAATAAGAGATATTCGTTATCCTGTTGAATGGATTTGGTATGATGCTGATCTTTGAACAGGCTTTAGACACTATATCTTTTTCTTCATCTATTCCTACGGCGTTACGGTCCCACCAGGATTGGGCACTATCTGAATTTACCTTTGCTAATGTTGAATCGTTTCCACCAATAACAGCATAGACAACCCTTACCTTGCCATTAGCCGGAATATTGAATGGCCCCGCCGAAACGCAGATTGTCCAGTTGTAGGTGCGGTCGCTCATCGGTTTTTTGATCTTGCCTGAGAGGAAGCTATCCTTTACTGCCTCGGTCATCATAGAAGCGGGCTCGACATAAAGGGCATGGTCAATAGCCGAAAGGTTTCGTGCAACCTTTGGTTCAAGCAGTCTTATGCCACAGGTTGGATACATTGTGGTTGTGGAGCGCATCATATAGATGAATCTTCGGACACTGTCTGAGCGAGCGATGTTATTCACACTGTTATAGACATTGAAGTCGAACATCATTCCAGAATAGAAGTTGTTGAGTGTGGTGGTTCCGTAATTGAAGTAGTCGAAACAGACGATGACCCAGTCATCATAACCAGGTGGGGAGAGCGAGAGGCTCCACTGATTGACGACCAATCCCTTTGGGGTTGGATGCCCGGAGTCGCTGTAGACAGCCTTATACTCTTCCTGTGCGAGGAGCGGTGGGAGCAATGGTTTTAAGGTATCAACAATCTTGAAGTCCTGATTGATGGTTGAGGAAGGTTGACCATAGAATCGGTCAGCAACATAAGCAGGACCGGTGCCGGCAAGCATACTACCATAATAGAGGTTTCCATAGGAGGAGAGTTTCGAATATTTGAATCCTGAGCCCTCGCCATACGGGTAGGTTGTGCCAAAGCCACCAAAGGTCGTAACAGTAAATGCACAGATGCAGGTATCGTGGTCAGCCCAAAGCCTTCTCGGTTCCTGGGACACACCAACGACTGTCTTTAAGAATGGTTCCCATGTTCCTTCACTGGCTGTAGTATAGACAATGAATTCGATTTCTTTGCCTTGTGGTGTTGATGGCGATGCTAATATTATAAACTTATCGCCATAGGTAGTATCCCCGACATTCATATTTCCATACGATGAAGTGGAATCAATAAGGGTGATGTAACTGCTGGTTGTCCTCAGTTTCCCGACGACATTTGTAGCATTGGCGTTGCCGCTGTTTTTGAGTGTAATATAAAAATCTGCAGTCTCGCCAGGGTCAAGACGACCATTATTGTTACCACCCGAGTCTATAATTCTATTTGTCTGATAGATGATACAGGGTTTTGGAGCACCGGCTGATGTGACCGAACAGGTCCCTTCGTAGGGCAGACAATCTCTGGCAGTAACGGTGATACTCAGCGTGCCGGTTGTGTTAGGATTGATATAGAGGTCAAGCCAGCCCGATGAATTTGTTCTTCCTACGGCATAGACCTCGGTTCCTTTCATCACGCACACGAGGGCATTTTCGGTCGGTCCACGGGTGTTGTTTACGGATACCCTGAATGTCTGAGGACCTGCCGAGATGGAGGAGACATGGGTTACGGTTAAACGCCTGGGCTTCACACTCCACATCGGTAGATTCGGGTCACCAAAGAGGGTCTGTTCATAAACACACCAGCGTGTTGGTGCCTGGGACATGGCAAGATTACGATTATTGTTCTTCGACTTACAATGGGCAACACCAAGTTCAGAGCTCGAACTTACCATAAAGCATTTGAAGAAATCGAGGTCAAGCATCTCGGATGGTCCGAGGCCCGGTGGATAACCGAGACCATAGCGTGAGTTCATCATTGTTGCAATACAGCCGCCATTAGAATAATTTACCAAACTCTCGGCAATACAATCCTTACCGTCAAAGCTTCCCACATCACAATTAATCGCATTCATTATGTCATACTTTATGCCATTGGTCAATGTTGAAATCTGTGAGATGGATAGAACACTCAAACTTGTATAACTACCGTGGGCTGAGATATGGCAGAACTGATACCCCTTGTTTAAGGAATCCCGTGTTGCATTTGAACCCGGGTCTTCAAGCCTGGAAATCTTCCAACCAGTAGGGAAGTAACTGGCTATGATATTGTTGATAACGCGTCCATGGTAGGGGCTGAAGAGCATCTGGGAAGGCAAGAGAAGCGATTTCACATAATTGGTGTCGGGTCTCTTCTCAAAGGTGGTATCCTTAGTAATAAATGTAGCAACATTTGTAGCATTGTCAACGGGTGCACGGCCAATGTAGACATCGTGGAACAGGTCAACGGTATCCTGCATTTCGCCAAAGTAATTATTTTTATTTCCATCCCATGACCATTGAAGGTCGGCATAATACATGTCGGTTGGAATGCTTCCCGTAATTGTGCTCTCCTCAATCACCAGTCTCGTTTTTCGGTCCGGGACAATGAAATCGTCACCACCAAGAAGAACATACTTCAAACCACGATTCTGCCACCAGTCAATGATAAAATTTCTTATCTTTTCTTGATTGTCGCGACCTGAATATAAAGGATAGATGGAGTCTGTGCGCACAACCACCGTCTTTATTCCTTTCTTCGTCTTCCAGTCTTTTAATGCATTCCAGTTGGGTGCGAGGGTAGAATTTGTAATAATCACATAATCAACCTCACCAGCCCTTGTCTCCCTTTCGAGTGGCGACCAATCTTCTATTGCCTCAGGATTTATTACTACATCTTTTACTTCCTGACCGAATAATTCTTTTTGACCCTGCGTCAGACTCACAGACTCGTGTGTGTTTTCCTTGTAATTGATTTCAAATTCGATCTTTGTATACAACCTCAATTTTTTTTCTAATGGTAGATACTGGATAGGGTAGAGAATAACACCACCAATGCGATAACCAGCAAGACAACCGGTTGGAACAAAACCCACGATCTCACCAGGATAGGGATTTGTTGAATTGTAGACCGATGCATCAGGATTAATAAATGGATAATCCTTATTTGAAGATAGTGGTCGAACCGTCTGGACCGGATATGGCAGATATGCACCGGGTAAATCTCTGGTTTCGTAAGAGACAACATCCACCTTTGTTATCTCGGCATTTGGAGGAACAAGAACGGAAAGAGAAACCATGGGCAGAGAAGGTTTGCCCTTCTCCTTGGTCGAATATTGTCCGGGTAATGAAATTATGTCATAACCATTTACCCTGGTAAAGACAAATTGCCCGGTTGAGAACGAGACACTCTTTTTGATGACACCCGGCAATAAAAGACCTGGAATGAGAAGGAACAGCACAAAGAGTCGTTTTGTCATTTTCCCTCCTTTCGATTCTTTTTCGACTCTTAAGCCTAAAAAAGATAAATAGGGTATTAATTGAATCTTTATTTTCATTATGCTATATTATATAAATAATTCGTTCCTTGTCAAGGGGTAAGTTACAAAAAGATTGACAAGTGTTAGAATTATAAAATTATGAACACTTTAACAATTAATATTCGACTTTCACCATATTGCTTATATTTTTTCCGCCTCGATAAGCACATTTCCCTGGAATTTTAATATAAGATTGAGCTGGTCGTAATCCCACTCCTCAATCTGATTCTCTACCTTTCTTGTTCTCGAGGGTTTACCTAAAGATAGATAAACCTCTTCCTGCGTCATTCCCTTCTCATATTCTCCTCTTGTTATTCTTTCAGTCCTTTTGCGCGCGGCATTTGGAAATATTACCATAAGTTTGGCAGTTGTTTCTTCTTCGCCTATAAGCGAGATTAAATTTGTAAGTGCCCATCGTTTTATATCAAGGGAAAAATTCTCTTTAAGGATGAACTCGAACCCGTCTAAACTTACATTCCCTATTGATTTAAGGGCATTTCTTGCAGTTTCTTGAACACTAACATATTCGTCATTCACGAATTGATAGAGAATGGGAAGGGAGAACTCGGGTGGATATTCACTCAGAACGGTTATCAATCCCTCACGAACCAGAGGGTCAGGGTCATTTATTCCATTTTTAAAGAGCTCTTTACTTCTCTCATCAGGAAGTTTACCAATGGCGATAAATGCTTCCTTACGAACGAGTGGGTCGGTATCTTTTGATAACATTTCAAGAATGTCCAAACTTGTTAGGTCTCTTAATATGGCCAATGCCTTTGCCAGGGATATACGCAATGCCGCATTTTGGTCGTATTGAAAAACCCTGAGAGAAGGGATTACGCTCGCATCACCAATTTCACCAAGGGCGATAAGGGCGTATGATTGATTCATGAATACAGAGTCTTTCAGGGCCTCAATAACATAAGGCAATGCCCTCTTTGATTTTAGCCTGCCAATTGCATAAATTGCCGCACCCCTTACTGCATCATGAGGGTCTCGCAAAAGAGGTATTAGAAAGTCTATGCTCGATGTATCACAAATATCACCAATAGCCCTTGCACAATTTGCTCTTAATTCTGAAGAAGAGCTTCTTAAATACTGGTAAAGAGATGTTAATGCCTCTCTTTTCTTTATGCCGCCAAGGGCAATAGCAATCTTTTCTTTGACAAATAGTGGGGTATTGGGCTTGGTGAAGGTTTTAAGTAGAAGTGGGAAGATTGATTCGCCACCTTTGATCCATTGCTGAACTACGATTTCTGACTGGTCAGGAAAATTCTGTAGTATTTGGAGTTGACTATTAAATTTTATCTCCAGCGTATCGCCTTGCAAAAATAACAGAAGTATCAGCAAGTTCACCATTTTAATTCCTTTTTATTCTAATACCTTAAATTCAACGCGACGGTTTTGTGCCCTACCTTCGGCTTTCCTATTTGATGCAATGGGCAGGGTTTCACCATAACCCCTGGCAATCAATTGTTCTGGTTCGATGCCAAATTTTTTTATCAAATATTCTCTGACTGCATTGGCACGGGATTGGGAAAGTGTGAGATTCGAAGGGAATTCAGGGGTCTTTATCGGGATGTTATCGGTATGACCGGCAATTTCTACCTTTAATTTTGGATTGTCCTTTAGGATTTTTCCTGCTTGGTCAAGGATTTCAAACGAGACCGGTAGTAGTGTCGCCTTTCCTGTTTCAAAGTTGACCCCTCTTAGTACAATGACCTCGCCTTTTTTAATTAACTCAAACTCCTTGACCAAGAGGGCACCGGGATTGACCATGAGTGTCTCTTCCTGACTGAAATACCCAGGCAATTGGGGGATAACCTTCACAAGGTATTTACCCGATTCAAGACGGGGAATACTGTAAATACCACCCTTCAGTGTGTCGGCGTAGGTCTCACCTTCAAAGATTCCTTTGTAGGTTATTTTCGCCAGAACAGGTTTCTTCGTTTTTACATCAACTACCTTGCCTTCGATAGTTCCCAGTGGAATCCTTTTGAGTTCGATAACCTTCAAGGCAATCACATCGGGCTCAATCTTTACGACATCTTCTTTTGGGTAATATTTATTCTTCGCTACCTTTACGCTAACCTCACCGATTGGCACATCCTTCTTCTTGCAGGTTCCTGTGATACTATCAGTCACAACCTTCTTTAGGATGGGTTTACCAAATTCTATAGAGGCAAGGATAGGTTTTTTCGTTTCGGCATCCAATATCTTTAGAAGGATACTGCCCAAGGGGATGAGTCTTCCCCATTCCTTTGACAGCCATATGCGGTGTGTAGCACCTAATATACCATAGCCCGCAAATGCATAATCGAAATGGAAGCCTCTATATTTAGTGCCGATGCCAAAGGTCAGTTTGTTTTCCTGGTGTGTGGCTTTGTAGCCGATTCTTAGTGCAAGCATATCCTTTACCCATATTTCATTTCCGAGATGTAGAAGAAGCCCTGTGCGCGAGACCAGGGAGAGGTCAACGAAAATGTAGTCAGGATAATAAGGGCAAAAAACACCACCAATACGCAATTCAGCAGGGAGCTGGTATCCTTCATCACCATATTTCATCGAACCAAGGTTTCTGAGCACTAAACCGAAATTGACATCCTTACGTGCAAGATAATTCAAACCAAAGTCGAAGACAAAGCCTATTTGGCTCGTCTCTGCTATTCGTTCTCTGAGGAGTTTATAGGCTGTGCCCATAGAAAGATTACGCTGAATTTTCTTACTGTAGGCGAGCGCCAGTATCCAGGCATTTTGACTTGTGAATCCAGTGCCAATCTGATCATTATTCGAGTTCCAATATTCAATATTACCCACGCCTGAATTTGTGAAGCCCAATCCAAAGATACCCTTTCTCGTTGTCCAGGCAACACCTGCATACTGGTCTTTGAAGTCCTCAAACCATATGTGGTATGTAGCAAAGACCTCAGAATGGTCCATAAAACCCATCGAACCAGGATTCCACCAGAGGCTTGCACCATCATTCATCGCACCCACAAAACTCTCACCAAGTGCCGCAGCACGTGCACCAAAACCAACCCTGAGAAGCGGAAAGACAACTGTTCCGGGGTCATCCGCAAACAGTAAACTACTACTGACGAGAGCAAGCAATATCATCTTCTTCATCTTTTCTCCTTGTTACCTTGCCAAGACTGCGGTTCTCTTCTTGATTGTCTTATTGATTTGTGTGCCTTCAAATTCGAAGACATAGATATAGACACCAGGAACTATCGCGTTGCCTTTCTCGTTCTTGGCATTCCAGGGAATAAGATGAACACCGGCATCATAATCCTTCTTTGTAACCACTGTTTTTACCTTCTCACCAAGACGATTAAAGACCGTGATACTCACCTTGCCATGCTCAGGAAGACTCATGATAAAGGTCGTGCCATCACGCAACCTGAATGGCGAGGCGAAATTGTGCACATCAAGACCAGGTGTCGCCAGGGTTATAAGCGTCGCAATATCGGAGATCTGAGTATTCAACCGCGAAGTCCCACGCACTACCAGACTACACTTATCAATTATATCCTGAGGTGGTCCAACAATCGTAATCTGAGGCGCGGTTACCCGTACCGTAAAGGTATCTGCAATACCAGGCTGCGCAAACACCTTATTAATCGGCGTCCCAGCCTTGCTCAAAAGCTCTGCCTGCCATTCAGTCGGTAAACCACCCAAACTCAAATCCACGGTGTCGGCGGTATTGGCATTCAATACTACATACAGGCGATATGTATGAGATGTCCCGGCATTGATACGCTGGGTTGCATTAGGGTCAACAGTTAAGGCGAGCACCTCAGAACCCGTCGTGGTTACAAGGATGGCATCATCCCTGACACCAATTATATTATTCGACTCACCAAGGACAATTGTTGAATCGATAGAACCCGCTTGCGTGCCAGGGGGAATGACTACCCGCACCTTAATCCAGGCACTATCATTAGGTAATAGCGTCACATCCTGCTTGCCATTGCCATTGTTGTCGGGCAGCGGATTACCTAATGTATCGGTGATTGTCGTTATTTCCCAACCCTGGGTTGATGTGAGGGATAAGTCTATTAAATCCTGGGCATTCCCCTGATTTTCAACATAGAGGATATATGTGACTGTATCACCAGGAAGACCACTCTTCTGACTATTCGGCTCGACGGCGATCTGAGCAAAGATTCCTATCAGGGTAACAACTGTTGCCTGGTCAGTCACCGATGGGTTGATTGAACTGACACCCTTTACAATGCTGGAGTCCTTTTCATTGGGACCTGCAGTCACAGGTGCACTTACCCGAAGTATAATATGCGCCAGGCTACCATAAGGACTAAGGATTACCATATTGACTGGGCTGCCCAGGGAATCGAGGAGCTGTGTATTCCAGCCTGCGGGATGGAAGCTTGTAAGGGTAAGTGAGATACTATCAATGCTATTACCCTGGTTTATTACCCTTAATTGATAATTGATTGTGTTACCAGGGTTGATGTTGCTTGAGGTATCAGGTTCAACGAGCAGACTGGCGAATGCACCAATAACAGTAATTACTTGAGCACTATCATGGACTGTCGAATTGTAGGTAGAGATGCCTCTAACAAATGTAGTATCTCGAGTTCCGGCAAGCACTGTATCGGGCGGTGTAATGCGTAAGACGAGGCGTCGTGTGCCACCATAGGGTGGGACGGGCAGTCGGTTGATTGGTGTAATGCCTGTCGAATCTAAGATTTCTGCTGTCCAGCCCGGGGTAGTATGTGATGACGAGAGATTAACCGTATCCTGGACATTGCCATTATTTATTGCCCGTAAAGGATAGGCGATGTCCACACCCGGTAATGTAGTTCCAAGGGTATCGGGCTCAATGAGCAGACTGGCAAAACCTGATATCTGTGTAATTACCCGTGCACTGTCCTTTACAGTAGCATTGAATGTCGAGACACCCCTGACAAAGGTCGTGTCCTCTGTGCCCGCTATAACGGTATCCGGTGGTGTAATACGCAGGACAAAGCGCCTTGTCCCACCAAATGGTGAGACCGCAAGGCGTGTAATCGGTGTGGTTCCTGTAGAATCAAGAATCTGTGCCTGCCAGCTTGGTGCTGTATGCGATGAGGACAAATTAACCGTATCCACCAGATTACCATTGTTGATTGCCCGCAAAGAATAATCAACTGCAACACCCGGCGATGTAGTACCGAGTGTGTCAGGGTCAACAAGGATACTGGCAAAGCCCATAACCCTGGTGGTCAATAATGCTGTATCAAACTTTGTAATGTCAATTGATGAAGTGCCCCTCACCGTAGTATTGTCGGTCTGACCCTGAGGGGCATTGACAGGTGGTGTAATCTTAACAACAAAATTGACCGTGCCACCCTGCTGACTTACCTGACCAACATCCTTGACACCATCGCTATCCGTATCTGTAAGCGTGTCTGAACCATTCGCTTGATATAAACCAACGGTCCAGCCCGGAAGAGTGCCTGAGGTTGTTATATCAACAACATCAGGTCGGTCACCCTGATTGGTCACGGTCAATGTATAGGACTTTGTTACACCAGGTAGGGTCGAATCACTCTGGTTTGGGTCAACAAGTATCGCCACATAAACATATATACCACCCTCATTATAATTTAGTGGCACAGTACCAGTGCCGGTTGTGCCGCCTATTGCATAGAAGAACGAATCAGTTCGGGCGAATCCAAGGGCAAATCTTGCATAGTTCATTGGTGTTTCGGAAATCCAATTACTTGTTGCCGGGAAGAAGAGCTCAGCGACATTCGATTCCTGGGGTGTGGCAGCCGAGGCGCCGCCCGGGGCAAGGAGAAAATTCCTCACTGAATCGGGCATAATCGTGCTCCTTGGCGTAATCATGAGTGGCGGAGCCATGGTCCAGGTATTGGTTGCCGGGTCGTAGATATATACCTTATCACTCCTTGTACCATTATTTCGTGAACCACCGATAATATAGACCTTGCCACCATAACTAACCGCACCTACATAACGGAGGGACTCAGGCATTGGTGCCCTGTTATTCCAGGTGTTGGTTGCCGGGTCATATTCCTGATTGACATTGGTATTCTGGCCACCAACCGCTGGTCCAATTCTGCCCCCAATAACATAGATTTTATTATTAACCGTGGCCGCGGAGACACCGTATCTTGTTGTGGGTAGGTTGGCCCTGGCGGCCCAGGTATTGGTGCCAGGGTCGTATTCTTCATTCCTGGGTGAACCGTTGTTGTTTATTGTGCTATCAATGCCACCAATTGCATAGATCTTTCCATTGGCAACCGCCGAGGCAAATGCCTTTCGTGGATAGAGCATTGATGCTGCGGCAGACCAGCTATTGGTAATAGGATTATAGACCTCATGGGATCTAATTATTACATTTCCATCCCAGTTCCGTGAACCACCAAAACAGTAAATTCTTCCGCCCACCATACCGACGCCAAAATGGCTCCTTGATGTGGGTATAGGGGCTCTGATGTTCCAAAAGATGATAGCATAGGAAGGGGATAGTGATAATAGCAAAATTGAGATAATCGCACATATTTTAAGGTTCTTCATTTCTACTCCTTATGGGTCAATTTGAATGTTAATAAAGACAGGGGAGAGACTTGAGTTTCTCTATTACTTTTTCAATATCGTTTATAAGTTCCTTTTCCAGTTCACCATTAGAGTCTAATTTCTTCCATTTATCTGCACCCTCGCTCATTTCATAGTAGGCATTAATTGATAAAATAGAGCGATTATCTTTGTTCTTTTTAATATTTACATTTATACTGTATTTCCCATTTGCCTGATTAGATTTGTTCACATATTTATCAATCGAATGAGAGGTTAGATAGTTGGTAGTAATGACAATTTTGTCATATTCTTCGTGAATATTAATTTCAAAACCGAGTTTGGTAAGTGCCCTTAAAACGGCCTGCTCTGCTACATAATTATCAACATTATAGGATTGCTCCAAACCTAAGGCAGGCCTACTTACCCCTAACAAGGCTGCGACTATAATTAAGTTGCGCATAAATCCTCCTTTATTACTTATATAATAAATATAATTAGAATTTAAAAAAAGTCAAGGGGTAAATTAGTTTATTGAATTATTTCATACCTTCCTGATAAGCGTTTCATTTTACTTCCCCAGTAGGTTTCACCAACATAGGCGGGGTCAAGAATATAATAGTTATCGCTAATGCAAACCCCACTATTTCGTAATTTCTTCAACGCATTTTCGGTTTTTGGTCTTAAACCGAGGGCGAGGTGATTCTTCCAACTAATGAAAACGATATCCTCGGTTGAATAACCAATAACGGTATATAGTAAACAATAAAGAAATACGGTCCTGCCGTCACAATCGTTTTTACCTTCGATCAACTGATTACTTACACTTTTTATTGTTAGTTTGTTATTATAAGTAAAGATGCTTTCCGACTGGCAGAACTTCAAAAGAAAATTGACCTTATCATACTCTTCAATCTCATTTATTAAAGGTTTGAGTTGTTCATCCAGACCTATATTCTTTAGCTCTATTATACCTGAAGAAACCATTCCAAAAAGGCTTGGTGGCAGATTTTTTGTCCATTCAATTTGTTCTATCGGAATTTCAACGAATATAGTATAATCTATTCTGTTATATAGCCATTTTAATTTCCGTTTCTGACAATGCATATCACTAAACTTAGGTAAACTTTTTAATAAAGGAATGGGTTTTAGACTGGTTCGTTTAGACTCGAGGCCTTGGTATGTTGATGCCGGGTTATCCATTTTCAATTCGCCAACAGGGGTATAGGTATCGAACTCCTTCAAGTAATACCTTCTGCCATCTTTTTCAATCCAGTTTCCTTTTCTTATTCTCCAATCGTCAGAAAAATTTATCCCCAAATAACACTCACTTTTATTGTAAAAGCATTGAATATCCCAACCAAATCGCTGCATAAGTGCTACAGTTGAGACAGCGTTACTCAAAAGATTACTTTTCTTCTCAGAGAAAATTTGACTCAAGGTGTAGTAGCCTTCGACTTTTTGGTAGTGAAGTTTTGAAAACAGATTTATAAATAATATCATCATTGCAAATGGTTCATCTTTTATTCCAAGTTGGATAAATGTTGAATCCCAGAAATCTACCATTTCTTGTGTAATTTGATTATAGGATTGATTAGATATGTTAATAATAGCCAATCCTTCATTAATTGTGCTAATTTGTGCTTGTGTGTCACAGTTTGTCGTAATGAACAATATACTACAAACTAAAATAAATACCATATTAACTCATATAATTTAATTTTGATGTTTATATCGTTTAATTTTCCTTTTTTGCCATACTCTCAATCTTCTTTTCTAACTCCTCAATCTTTGCCCGTAGCTTCTCTTTTTCTGCCTTAGAAATTTTGACCCTTATCCTTATTAGAAGATAAACGACTATCACAATTATTAAGATCTGGGGGATTATTACTGTCACATGATTTTTTATAATCCCTAATATTAATGTTATGAATCCCAGAATTAGAATACCAATTAATGCCTCAATCACATGAGCTCCTCATTTAATTATCAAACCATCCAATCATAAAAATCATTCTATCACCTCGACTGGCTTACCTTTATTATTTCGCCCTGCTCGTTGAGTGTTACAATAAGAATGCGCTCCATTTTTACAGCATCAACTGTTTTTATTTTTTTAGTAAATTTTAAGCTATAAACTTTTTTTACTATCTTCGGCACGCCGAGGGTTAACTTTCTATATATGCCTTTTTGAGGAGTAACTATTTTCTCGGTAATCTTTGGTTCAATTCCCTTAAACTCAGGGAATTCACTTGAAATTTTTTTCTTTATTTTTTTTAGTTTATCAGTGCTGATCATTTTTGCTCCTTATTATATCAATTATATCAGTCTTAGCGTGGGGTCGCCATAAAGCACAAATTGTAGAAGTGTCTTCTGGTCATCATCGTCAAGAAAACCGTGTCTTCGTAAGGCCTTGCGCGCGATATCAATCTTGGCGTTTTTGAGACTCTCGCCGAGTGTCATACCATGTTTTAGATATTCAAAAAAGTATTTTACTAATAGGTCAGCCTCGGTTGAAGGCGGCGCTGGTGGACCATAGGCAATCGTTGTAGAACCACAAAAGCCAAGAACATTTTCCTGGTTTAGAAATTTTAAACAGATAGTGTTTTTATTCGACTTGTTGATGATATACGCACCGTAGCATGCTTCTGATGCAACGACCCCTGTTGCGTCTTGAATATTTAACGGACTCAAGGCAATTGGATATTCGTCACCATCCTGACCATACCAATTCGGTGAAACATCACTGCCATGGAGATTGAAATAGAGAAGGTCTTTGTTTTCAAGCCAGTTAGATTTGAAGTTATCCAATGTGATAGGTGGCGATACTTTCAGATCATTTGGTTTGCCAATCTGGCGATATACATTCTTGGAAGCCTCTTTCCATACCTTGGCAGTCATTCCAAAAGATGCCTTTGTGATATTATGAGTTTTTTTTAATTGGTTTATTATAAAATTGACATCATGATTGTCCGGGATGCGTGCGCATACCCTTTCAGGAATCAAGAAGTCATCGTCTCTTGAGGCGTATGGATTATCGGAAAGAACCACCCTATCATTGTCATCACAGGGATTTTTGAGTTTATGAAAGGGGATTATTCGGTCACCCCCGATAAGTACTAATATATATATTTCACCCCACTTTACTTCAAGATTCGCAATAAAGTCTCTAATTGCCATTGCATTTTTCTTCACGGGTTTAACACGATATCTATTAGGTTGGTCATAGTAGCAAAATCTTATATCATAATCCTTTTTTATTCTGATAAATTCTTTTATTGCCAGTTCGATTTTTGAGATATTCCCTACCTCCTTCTGCAGTCCTTCTTTACTACTTAAAATTAACATGCGCATAAGGTATTATATATAAAATGATATTTATGTCAATGCTCGTAGAAAGATTTTTTTATCTTGACAAATGATTTATTTTTATTATAATAAAGAATAAAAAGATAAAATACGGATGTATGGAATTGATGAAGACATTAATTCTATACTTAAGTGCTATTAATTTTTGAGGTTTTGATTAGTTGCACAAAGAAAGGAGATAAAATGAAGAAAATGGTTTTTGTAGCGTGTGTTATTATACCTTTTTGTCTGCAAGGGCAAACCTGGCAGAGGGTTCTTGAGGCATGGGTAGATAATGTATTTCTGGCAGGTGCATACTCGGGAGGCGTTAATTATTCAAGGCCATTCTGGGTGGATATTGACGCCGATAACGACTATGACCTCTTTGTCGGTGGAGAACACGGAGGCATGCACTACTACCGCAATGATGGCACCGATGTATCGCCTTCATGGAAGTTTGTTGACGAGTTTTATAGTAATATTGATGTGGAAAACCGTTCCTCTCAGGCATTCGTTGATATAGATAATGATAGCGATTACGACCTCTTTATCGGAGAACAAGAAGGCAATATTAATTTTTACAGGAATGTGGGCACTCCCAGCAATGACTCTTTTGTTCTTGTCACTCAATCCTATGAAGGTATAGATGTGGGCATGTATTCGGCACCTTACTTCTGTGATATTGACGATGATAATGACTATGATTTGTTTATTGGTAATCAGGGTGGCACTATCTATTATTATCGCAATGATGGTTCTCCTAATTCACCAATCTGGACCTTCATTACAAATAATTGGTTTGGTATTGATGTAACTACAAGAAGTATTCCGTGGTTTGCAGATATTGATGCTGATAACGATTTCGATTTATTTATTGGATGCGCTGAGGGGACTACTTATTACTACAGAAATAATGGTTCACCGACGAATCCCAATATGGTTTTTGTCACCAGTAACTATATTGTTGATGTTGGTAATACCAATGCACCGACCTTTGTTGATATTGACCATGATGGTGACCTTGACATGTTCATCGGTGAATATATCGGTAATATAAATTATTACAGAAATGTAGGAACCCCGTACAATGCATCTTGGAATTTTATCACGAAAAATTATCTCACGATTGATATGAACTCATCATCTACACCTGCTATGGTTGATATTGATGCAGATGGTGATTATGACCTTTTCAGTGGCGAATGGGTAGGTTTGATAGATTACTTGAATAACTCAGGCACCGCAACAAATCACCGCTGGACTATCGTTTCAGAAAATTATCAAGGGATTGATGTCGGCGATAATAGTGCCCCGACCTTTGTTGACATTGATAATGACAACGATTATGATTTTTTTATTGGGAATCTCTTGGGGAATATATATTATTATCGCAATGATGGTTCTCCCAATTCACCTAATTTTACATATATAACAAACAACTACAATGGCATTGATGTTGGCGACAGAGGGGCACCAGCTTTTGTTGATATTGATGATGATAATGACTATGACCTATTCGTCGGTAACGACAGCGGCACCATTTGGTATTATCGAAATGACGGCACACCATCGGTTCCTTTCTGGACCTATATCACGAATCACTATAGCAATATTGATGTGGGTGAAAGGAGTATCCCAACATTTACAGATATTGATGGTGATAATGATTATGATCTGTTTATTGGTGAATATTTTGGCACTATATACTACTATCGCAATGACGGAACACCTACTACACCCTCTTTTACTTTTATAACAAATGCCTTCGCCGGTATTAATGTGGAAGAGAATACTGCCCCGGCATTCGCAGATATTGATGCGGATGGCGATTTTGACCTTTTTATTGGAGAGAGATGGGGAGGATTAAATCATTATAAGCAAAATATTGTAGATTTAATTCCACCCGTAGCACCTTATATCTATGGAAAGAAAATTGGGTCAAATGCCTACTTCTGGTGGCGTCCAGTCACTACCGATACTGCCGGTAATCCCGAAAATATTAACTACTATGTTATTTATCGTAATACCTCACCTGATTTTGTTCCCAGCATTTCAGATTCAATTAATCATGTCCATTATCCAGACACAACTTTTAGTGATGTTGGTGCTGTGAATTCTTCTCAGAGTTATTATTATCTTGTCAAGGCCGTGGACTTTGGTTTTAACAAGAGCGATCGGTCGAACATGGGCTTTAAGTTTAACAAGTTTCTCAATGAGAATGCAACGACCACGGATATGAACTGGGTTTCGTTGCCATATCTGAATATATACGCTACTATCTCAAATCTTACCGATGAAATGAGTCCTAATGGAACCTCAATAATCCAGCTCACCAATCTACGGAGCGACCAGTTTGCCGAAGATTGGTTTTATGTAGATGGGATTGGTTGGTTAGGCACGGATTTTGCCGTTGACAAAGGGAAGGGTTATGAATTTGTTGTGAGTAAAGATACCACCACAGTTTTTGTTGGTGCCCATGACCCAGTATTCAAAGTGCCGCTAATTGAGAATCCCACGACTACGGATATGAACTGGGTTTCCGTCCCCTACAATGCGGTGTATGCCGCAGTGAGTGATATTACTGATGAATACAGTCCTTCAGGAACTCCCTTGCTGCAGGTTACGAATCTACGGAGCGACCAGTTTGCCGAAGATTGGTTTTATATAGATGGGATTGGTTGGTTAGGCACGGATTTTCCGATTGTGCGTGGTTGTGCCTATGAGTATGTAGTGAATATGGATACAACATGGAAGCCGACAGTCTACACAAACAGGTTGGGTTTAATTTTTGCGAAGAAGTCAAATAATGAATATAAGTTAAAGAAGAATCTCTATCGAAGGCCGGTTTGGTCTATTATTGATTCGGGTAGAAAAGACATTAGTCCTTTAAGAGAAGCTGCCCTTTCAGTCCCAATGTTAAGAGAGAAATCATCGGCATCGGTCAGGCGCCCGCACCTGGTTGTGACCATAATTGATTTTGATGGTGCGGTTGATAAGGATATACCAGCAAACTTAACATTTACTGCCTATTGTGTAGCTCATCCGGAAAGGGCGCTTTTTGAAGGTTCGGTTGGTTGTGGGGGTGTTGTGAAGAATAGCAAAGCCGTAATCTGGGCACAGTTTGCCAATCTGCCTCAGGCCTGGCAATCCGATGAAGAGGCAGTAATTATTGTGGAGACAAAGGATAAAGGCAAGCGTCTCTTTGGTATAAAGCGTTTTCGACTCGATGGCACGAAAAATCCTCAATACATCGGTGGAATTGACCTGCGACCAATTCCTGATGTAGCAGAGGCGAATTTATCCAAGAAATCCCGGATCGATTGGCTGGCTTTAGAGGATGATGCGCTCATTGGCTACAGTATCTATGAAGGGGATAATCGGCTTAACACAGAAATAATAAAGGAAAATAGTTTTAGTATTAATCGCCAGGGAAATTATGAAGTGCGTCCGGTATTTCTATGTGGTTATGAGACGGTTCTTTCATCGAGCAATATCATGGCTGATATGGCAGCAGGTATCATACCACAACAATTCAGTTTTGCACCGGCAAAACCAAATCCGTTTACAAAGTCTACCATTCTAAGATATGCCCTGCCGATTTCTGTCAAGGTCAGTTTGGTTGTTTTTGATGCTATTGGTCGTAAGGTAAGGAACCTGGTCTCTGAAGAACAGGGTCCCGGCTATTACACCATCACCTGGGATGGTCTTGACAGTTATGGTCATAGAGTTCCAGCGGGTATTTATTTTGTAAGATTTACAGCTGAAGAAAAGAAAATTCGGGAGAAAATTTTATTGATTAAATAGATAATCAATCATCACGGTTATCAGGGGGTCTCCTTTAAAAACTATTACTTTGTAGAATTGATTAATACTGAACAAACCAGTGTCCTCCATCGTTGACTTTCAGTAAATTTTATGGTATAATTTACATCATATAAATTCAGGGAACGAATTTTTCAATGAAAGGAGGTTATCTTTATGCCCCGGGTTATAATTATGGGTGCGGCAGGTCGTGATTTCCATAATTTTAATATTTTTTTCAAAAACAACCCTAAATATAAGGTTGTGTGTTTTACTGCAACCCAGATACCAAATATTGAGGACCGAAGGTATCCAAAGGAACTCGCCGGCAGAGGATACCCCAAGGGTATCCCCATCTTTGCGGAGGATCTATTAACTGATTTGATTAAAAAATATAAAATTGATATTGTTGTATTTTCATATTCTGATATTTCACATAATTATGTAATGCACAAGGCATCTGAAACAATCGCGGCTGGTGCAGATTTCTGGCTTTTGGGTCCTAAGTCTTCGATGCTAAAGTCAAAATGCAGAGTTGTCTCGATATGTGCGGTAAGAACTGGTGCCGGTAAAAGTCAGACAACGCGTCGGGTTTGTGATATTTTGAATAAATATGGTGTAAAATTTTCTGTGGTGAGGCATCCTATGCCGTATGGTGATTTACGTAAACAGATTGTGCAGAAGTTTTCTAAATTAAGTGACCTGAATAAATATAATTGCACGATTGAAGAACGGGAGGAGTTTGAACCACATATTCGCAGGGGTAATACGGTCTTTGCTGGTGTTGATTATGGCAAGATTTTAAAAGAGGCGGAAAAAATTTCTAATATTATTGTTTGGGATGGTGGCAATAATGATCTGCCGTTTTTTAAATCCGACCTTCACATTGTCGTTGTTGACCCTTTTAGGATTGGTAATGAAAGCACTTATCATCCTGGTGAGGCGAATGTCCGTCTTGCTGATGTTGTGATTCTAAACAAGGTAGATACCGCACCAAAAAAGAATGTGGAACTCTTAAGAGAGAACATTCGGAATTTAAACAACCATGCAGTCATTATTGAGGCTGAATCACCAACGTATATCGAGAAATCAGAATACATAAGACAAAAGAAAGTAGTTGTGGTAGAAGATGGCCCAACATTAACACATGGTGAGATGTCTTTTGGTGCCGGCATTGTTACTGCAAAAAAGTTTAAATCGAAAATCGTTGATCCGAGGTCCTATACCGTTGGTTCAATAAAAAAAGTTTATGAGAGATATCCTCATATTGGTCCATTAATTCCGGCACTCGGTTATACAAAGAGGCAGATAAAAGAACTCCAGAGAAGTATCAATAATACACCTGTGGATGCAATTATTATTGCAACACCGGTTGATTTAAGAAAATTTTTGAAATTGAACAAGCCCGCCTTTCGTGTAACCTATGAATTGAAGGAAAAAGGCGTTGGAAAGTTGGAGAAAATAATTAAAAAAATTATAACATAGAGACCACAGAATATTCGCCGAAATTGCTGAACTAATTATTTCTGTGCCTGCTATGTTTAAAAATGTAAAAACGAAAGGAGTCGCATGGCAAAAAAATTGGTTTATAATTTTGGTGGTGCAAAGGCTGAGGGCTCGGCAAAAATGAAAAATCTTCTGGGCGGAAAAGGTGCAAATCTCGCAGAGATGACGAATATTCGCATCCCTGTTCCACCTGGTTTTACAATTACTACAGAGGTCTGTAATTATTACTATAAAAATAAGAAAACATTCCCCAAAGGTTTGAAGAAGATGGTCCAGAAGGCGATGAAACGGATTGAGGTCTTGATGGGAAAAAGATTTGGTGACCCGGAAAATTCCCTTCTAATTTCGGTCCGCTCAGGCGCCCGTAGTTCAATGCCGGGTATGATGGAGACCGTCTTGAATATCGGTTTGACTGAAATGACGCTTCCCGGTTTAATAAAACAGAGCGGCGGAAACGCCCGTTTTGTTTATGATGCCTGCCGCCGCTTAATCATGATGTTTTCGGATGTGGTGATGGAAAAGGCAACGGGCATAGAGCCCGAAGGCGATGAGGCTGGTATAAGACGACAGCTCGAAAAGATTATGGATAATATGAAAAAAGAGAAAGGTTACAAGGCAGACACCGATTTGACTGCCGAGGACCTAAAAGAACTTTGTAAATTATTTAAAATTAAGGTGAAAGAGGTTCTCAAAAAAGATTTCCCCGATGATCCCTATGAACAATTATGGGGCGGCATTGGTGCGGTGTTTGCCTCTTGGAATGGTAAAAGGGCAGTAAGTTACCGCAGGATTGAAGGTATTCCTGATGACTGGGGTACAGCATGTAGCGTCCAAGCAATGGTCTTTGGAAATATGGGTGAAGATTCTGCTACAGGTGTGGGCTTTACCCGCAATCCTGGAACCGGCGAAAATAAATTTTATGGTGAATATCTTGTAAATGCCCAGGGTGAGGATGTTGTTGCGGGCATTCGCACGCCTGCGCCAGTAAATGAATATTCAAAATCCGAGCACAACAAAGACCTGTTGAGCTTAGAACGGAGAATGCCCGAACTCTATAAAGAGTTGTTCAATTACCAGAAGAAACTGGAAAAACATTATCGAGATATGCAGGATATTGAATTTACTATTGAGAAAGGCCGGCTCTATATGCTCCAATGCCGTATAGGAAAGAGGAACGGTCCGGCTGCAGTCCAGATGGCAATGGATATGTTAAAAGAAGGATTGATTACAAAAGACGAAGCAGTAAGGCGTGTAAGCCCTGTCCAGCTCGATGAATTGCTCCATCCAATGATTGACCCGAAGGCAGAGATAGCACAAAAACCACTTGCCAAAGGTTTACCTGCTGGTCCTGGTGGTGCTGCTGGTCAGATAGTATTCACTTCCAATGATGCTGTTGAATGGACAAAGCAGGGTAAAAAAGTAATTCTGGTTCGCGAGGAGACAAACCCCGAGGATGTTGAGGGCATGAGGGCAGCCCAGGCGATCTTGACTGCCCGGGGTGGTATGACCTCGCATGCGGCATTGGTGGCACGCGGCTGGGGCAAGTGTTGCATCGTTGGTTGTGCTGCATTACACATCGATTATAACCAGAGAAAACTTAATGTTGATGGTAAAATTCTTAAGGAAGGCGATTGGATTACATTAAATGGCACTAAAGGGAATATCTACGAAGGTCAACTCCCGATGATGCGGGCGGCTGAGGAGAATGTTCTATTACATGAATTTTTGAATGTGTGTGATTCAATAAGAAGATTGGGTATTCGCGCTAATGCTGATACACCGGCTGATGCAAATAAGGCAAGACAATTTGGCGCCGCAGGTATCGGTCTTATGAGAACTGAGCATATGTTCTATGGCAAAGGTTCCGAAGAACCATTATTCTTGTTGCGGAAGATGATTGTCTCTAAAACTGAAGAAGAAAGACGCAAGGCACTGGATGAACTATTTCCATATGTGAAAAACGATATAAAAGGTGTCTTGGAGGCGATGGATGGTCTACCTGTGGTAATTCGATTGCTCGATCCGCCTCTACATGAATTTGTACCACATGAGCAAACAAGGCTTGAACAACTGGCAAAAGATTTGAATATTACACGCGAGGAGCTTATGCAGCGGGCAGAATCACTTCATGAATCGAATCCAATGATGGGACATCGAGGGGTCCGACTTGGCGTCACTTATCCAGAAGTCAGTGCCATGCAGATTAGAGCAATATTTGAGGCAGCGGCAGAGTTAATTAAAGAAGGTAAGGACCCCTATCCCGAGATAATGGTGCCGGTTGTTGGTGAGGTCAAAGAATTGAAAGACCAGGTTGTGCTTGTTGAGCGGATATATAAAGAAGTCTGTGCAAAGTATAATCTCAAGAAGATAAAATATATGTACGGCACAATGATTGAAATCCCACGTGCCTGTTTTGTTGCCGACCAGATTGCACAGGTTGCGCAATTCTTCTCTTACGGAACAAACGACCTTACCCAGATGGGTTTTGGATTCTCCCGTGATGACATTGGTGGGTTTCTTCGTGATTATTTGAAAAAAGGGATACTACCTGAAGATCCATTCCAATCCATTGATCAGCAAGGGATCGGTGAGATGATTAAAATCGGTATTGAACGCGGACGTGCAACAAGAAAAGATTTAGAGGTAGGTATCTGTGGTGAGCATGGTGGTGATCCGAAATCAATTCACTTCTGTCATAAAGTTGGCATGGACTATGTTTCCTGTTCACCTTATCGTGTGCCAATTGCAAGATTATCAGCTGCCCATGCCGCATTAGAAGATAGGGCAAAGAAATCGAAAAGAAAATAGAATACTTTTTTTATTATTAATTTGTTCACTATACATGTAACCTCAACATGCTATTGAATTTTACCTTAATAATTCTAAGGGTATAATAGTCTATTCCAGATGAAAAAATTCATTCCTCGTGGCTATTCAACTGATATCTGGATAATGTTTGCGACAAGTATTATTACTTCCATTGGTTTTTCCGTTTCGATGCCATATCTGAGTCTTTACCTAAATAATGTGTTACATATTCCCATGACTATCGTTGGTACAATCTTGATGAGTGCATTGGTTATCGGTGCAACAATTGGTATTTATGGAGGTGAATTGAGTGACCGTTTGGGCAGGAAATGGATTATGGTGCGTTCTTTATTCATGAGATTTCTAATATTTATACTGATGGGGATAGCTATATACGAAAAGGCGAATATTCTATTTATTACAATTCTTTTGATTATGAATTCATGCCTTGGTTCATTTTTCATGCCAGCTTCCCAGGCTTATGTTGCCGATATCACAACCGAGGAAAGACGTATTTCGGCATATGGGCTTTTGCGAATAGGCGGAAATTTTGGCTGGGCTTTGGGTCCGGCAATAGGCGGACTCTTAGCGACGCTCAATTATGCCTACCTCTTCTTTGTGACTGGTGTGTGCATGCTTATTGCTGCATTCATTCTTTCAAAATTCAGTAAGGAATCATTAAGGGAAGTAAATTCTTTAAGCAAGGGTGGCGTAACCCTAAAAGAAATCGTCTCAGTTACACGTGATACACAGTTTTTAACATTTACTTTAATATGCCTCTCGGTCTTTATTGTTTGGGGCCAACTTGTTTCACCAATTTCTATCTATAGCGTAAATCGGGTTGGCATTACCAAGGCTCAACTTGGTGTCCTTTTTTCGGTAAATGGTCTTATGGTGGTTTTGTTTCAATATTTTATAACTCATTTCATGCCACCTAAGAAAGAATTAGCCGCGCTATGGGTTGGTTCATTAATATATGCAGTAGGTTATCTTTCAATCGGGTTGGCAAATAGTTTTACTATTTTGATTGTGGCGATGGCCATCATTACAACCGGTGAGATGGTGATTACACCAGCAAGCAGTAGTTATGCCTCAATCCTTGCTCACCAAAGCCATCGGGGAAGATATCTTGGGTTCTTTAGTCTCTCTCAGTCCTTTGGTTGGGCATTTGGTCCATTACTTGGTGGTATTCTGCTCGATACATTTCCGGGTAAAAATATTTATATGTGGGCAATTATAAGCGCCCTTGCAATTTTTTCAGCATCGGGATTTATTATATTTAAAATCCGAAGGGTCAATAGGTCAACAATTTTTTAATTTCGTAATGCTGACCGTCTTCGGCGGCAAGGACCGTAACACCAGTTTTTTCTTTAAGTTTATGCGCAATGTTCCAAGGACCAGTTTTAATTATTGTCATGCCAAAATGGGTAATGAATGCAACCTTTGGTTTTATTTTTCCAATAATTTTTTCACAATCAGAAACTGAAAGATGGTCAATTTCTGATGGTTCCAATCTCAAAAGATTCATGATAATAATATCTGCCTTATATGCCGGTATCAGCTCAGGGAAAAATTTTGTATCAGTAACGTAAGAAATTGTATAGTCATTATAGGTTAATTTTAAACCATAGGTCTCAACTCGATGGTCATGTTTTAATGGAAATTTGATTTTTATATCGCCTACGGCAAATTCAAAATTCTGCTTGATTATTTTAATTTCTTTTAGAAATTGTAGTAAATATTTGTGGATTATGCCATCTTCACCAAAGGCATCTACGGGGGCAACAAGGAGACCGCTTTTCTTGAAACCACCTTCGGTAAGTATATCAAGATAGACATTTATATCGGCTGAATGGTCAATGTGTTTGTGTGTGAGAATCACGCCATCGAGTTTCTCTGGATTAAATTTGGGGACATAGGTTAAAAGGCGAAGAAGCGATTCCGGACCAGGATCAACGAGGATATTTTTTTCAGCGATTCTGAAAAGAATGCCGCCGGTTGCCCGCAACTGTTTGGCAATAACAAAACGGGCACCGCCGGTGCCCAGAAATACGATTTCGTCTGCCATTCTATAGCGTCGCATATTGAATCGTTAATAGTATGTCACGATTTTTTATTATTCTGTGTGGATTTCCAATGTGATTTTTTTTCTAATATACTCGGCCCTCTTTATATCCCGTTCGTATCCTTCGAGTAATTCACCGTAATGCATCTGGAGATTTGCCGGTCTTGTGACGAACATAATTTCATTAATAGTATCAAGATTGATGTCCTTTATTATTCCAACCTCAATACCGACCCTAACTGCAGAAAGTAGGTTTAAGACCTCATCAGAGTTTATTATGACCGCTGACTTCAAGATAGCAAGGCTGCGGAAGACCTTGTCTTCAAACTCATAACGCGCCTTTGATAAAACGATGTCCCTGGTCTTTTTTTCAAAATCTACAATCATACGAGTAAATTTCGTCATCCCTTCGATCATTTCTTCTTCTTTAAGACCGAGCGTATGCTGGTTCGAGAATTGGAAGAGATTCCCTTTAATTTCTGTGCCCTCCCCATATATTCCTCGCACTGTCATGCCACTATTCACCGCACTCTTTAAGACCTTTTCGACTTCATTTGTAAAAACCAAACCAGGCAGATGGAGAAGTACTGATGTCCGGAGTCCTGTGCCGAGATTTGTCGGACAGGATGTAAGAAATCCGTATGTTTCACTAAATGCATATCCCAAATCCTCACCAAGCATCGCCTCGACGTTGAAAACCTCAGATGAAATATTTGGTAGATTCAATCCACAAGATAGTCCTTGTATCCGAAGATGGTCCTCTTCATTAATCATTATTGATATATTTCCTTTTTCATTTATAAAGACTGCGGCAGGTCGGTCTGCTTTTGCAAAGGCAGGGGAGATGAGGTAGCATTCCAAAAGGGATTCTCTTTCTAATGGTGTTAACTTCTGTAAAAGTAGCAATTTGCCTCGTAATTTTGTTTCGATTATTGAGCGGGTTAATGCGACGAGACGTTCGCTATCAGCGGGTTTCATTTTTATTTCAAAGTGGATGTTTTCTAAATTTCTGGCGACCCTTATACGTGATGAAACAACTATACCTTTTTCTTCTGAAGTAAAATCGCCTTCTTCACTTGGCATAAACCATTTGATATTATTCAACATTGAAGACCCCAAGTGATTTCAGTTTATCTCTGATTTTTGCAGCCTCCTCATAGGACTCTTTCTCAAGTGCCTTTTTTAATTCTTCGCGCAGTTTAAAGATTTCAACCCCTTTCCTTGTGCCCGATTTCATTTTTTTGCCGATATGTCGATCGCTATTATGAATTTCTTTTATCCAGATTTTTATGTATGGTTCAAAAACATTCAAGCAGTTATTGCAACCAAATCTACCTACCCTTTTGAATTCGGCAAGTGAAAGAAAACAATTTGGGCATATGACCTTCTCATCCTGTGCTGTTTTTTCTTTAAGCAATTTCTGAAGAATTTCTATGGGTGAAAGTTTCTTTGGATTGATCGCACCGCGTTTTTGTGCGCACTCTTCACAAAGATTGAGTTCACGAGTCTTACCAAATGCAGCAACTTCCTTGACAAAGACTGTTGCTGGCTTCTTCTTGCAATCGTCACATAGCATATAACCTACCTTCTTTTAGATTATACACATTTGTGCCTAACTTTGCAATATCTAAAGAATGGGTAACCAGCACGATTGTCCTGCCTTCGTTTCTTAGACGAACAAATAATTCAAGTAGTTTATTCTTATTCTCTTCATCGAGATTACCGGTTGGTTCATCAGCAAGAATTAGCTGAGGGTCATTCGCAAGGGCACGGGCAACTGCGACCCTCTGCCTCTCACCACCGGAAAGCTCATCAGGGAGACGGTTTTTTTTATCAATTATACCAAATTTTTCTAATAAATGAAGTCCGTTGTTGTGGGCTTCTTTTGGTTCACAGCCATTCAATAGTGCAGGAAGGGCGATATTTTCTAAGGCGCTGAACTCAGAAAGTAGATGGTGAAATTGAAAAACAAAACCCATCTTTTGGTTTCTTATTTTTGAAAGTTCATTATCATCAAATGAAAATAGGTTGACTGAGTCAAAGAGCACCTCGCCACTTGTTGGTCGGTCAAGGCTACCCAAGATATTTAGAAGAGTAGATTTGCCACTGCCTGATGGACCGAAGATTACGACAAAACTACCTCTCGTAACTTTGAGGTCTACACCTCTTAAAACTTTTACTGTTTCATTTTTTAAAAAATATGACTTGTGCAGGTCTTTTGCCACAAGAAGTTCATTCATTTCTCAATGCCTCAACTGTGATAAGTTTTGCTGCCTTCAATGATGGATAGATTGTTGCAATGAAACTTATTAAAATTGCGGCACACGCAACCGCAATAAAATCATTCGTAGACATTTCGACTGGTAAGGTCTCGATAAAATAGACATCCCCTGGTAGTTTAATAAAGCGATATTGGTCAAGGAATAAGCAGGCAAAATATGAAAAGACAACGCCCAGAAAAGTTCCGATAATGCCCATTATAAATCCTTGATAAATGAATATACGCATAATTCTTGCTGAGGCAAAGCCGAAAGAACGGAGGATGCCAATCTCTTTTGTCTTCTTTTTAACGATACTTACTAATGTTCCCACAATGTTGAATCCAGCAACAATAATAATAAGGGTAAGGACAATGAATGTTACTACCTTTTCCAGTTTTAAGGCAGCAAACACAGAGTGGTTCATCTCTATCCAGTCTTGAACACGATAAGGATAGCCGATCTCCTTCCCGATAATCTTTGAATACCAAGGGGTTCTATAGACATCATCAACACGCAATTCAATACCACTTACACCATTACCCATTTCAAACAGTACCTGAACATCCTTAAGGTTCATGTAAACTATTGTTGCATCGTAGTCATACATTCCCAAGTTAAAGATTCCTCGAAGTATTACTCTTTTTGAGCGTGGCAAGAGGCCGAGCTGTTCACCAAATGGAGAGGTTATAATCAGTGTATCGCCAACTGATGCCTTGAGGTTGTGTGCTAGTTCAACACCCAAGACACAGCCACCATCAAGGTCAAAAACGCCATCGATAATCTTTCGGTTGATTTCGGTAATCTTTTTTTCAGATTCAGCATCCACCCCTCGTATGACAACACCATCCGCAAAATTCTTATTTCTAATGATAGACTTGCTCATTGTGAATGGGGCACCTGCCTTAATGAATGGAAATTTCGATAACCTGTCTAAAACAGTTTTGTAATCCTCGAGCGGTTCATTGAAGTAACAGCGGATAATCATATGTGGTGAACCACCGAGAATTCTTCGTCGCAATTCATTCTGGAATCCGTTCATTATTGAAAGGGTTATTAAAAGGGCACCCACACCAACAAAGATCCCCCCAATAGCAATTATAGTTGATAGCGAGAGGAACCTTCTACTCTTTGAACGAAGATAGCGTCGTGCTATAAAAAACTCTGTATTCATTGTTCTTTCTTCAGTTGAGGGAATAATATTATGTCACGGATTGAAGGTTGATTTAATAATATCATGCACAACCGGTCAATACCGATACCCAGTCCTCCGGTTGGGGGCATGCCATATTCGAGTGCCTCAAGAAAATCTTCATCAATCTCAGCAATGCCTTCCTCTTTTTGCTGCAGTTGCATCTCGAAGCGCTTTCGTTGCTCTATCGGGTCATTCAATTCTGAAAACGCATTGACAATCTCAAGCCCAAATACCACTAATTCAAATCGTTCGACAACATTCGCATTTTCACGATGCTGTTTTGCAAGGGGTGATGTCAATTTTGGATAATCAACGACAAATGTCGGTTCTTTTAACTCTTTTTGAATCAATTCGCTGAATAACTTATCAATCTTCAAACCAATACTCAAATTTTCAAGATTTATTCCTAATGCCTGACACTCTTTATTCACTTTTTCTAATGGTGCATTCAATATGTCGAAACCGATTTTCTTATTGAGTGCATCTACATATTTTAAACGGTTAAAGGGTCGTGTAAATGGGACTGACTCACCATGGAGTTCGAGTCTTGGTTCGTTTTTTATATTTTGAACAAGAAATTCCAGCAGTGCTTCCACTAAATTCATAATCCCTTCATAATCTGTATATGCTTGATATGCCTCGATTTGCGTAAATTCTGGATTGTGGAGTCGGTCAATGCCTTCATTGCGAAAGTCTTTGCCAATCTCATAGACCTTATCAAATCCACCAACAATGAGCCGCTTGAGATAGAGTTCATCTGCAATCCTCAGGTACATTTGCTGGTCTAAGGCATTAAAGAATGTAGTAAATGGTCTTGCTGCTGCACCACCATAAATTGTTTGTAGGATTGGTGTCTCCATTTCAATAAAACCCTGTCCATCAAAGAACTGCCTTATCAATTTAATGACTCGTGTTCGTTGTTTAAAGATTTCTTTAACTTCTGGATTAGCAATCAAATCTAAATAGCGCTTACGGTATCTTATCTCGATGTCCTTTAGGCCATGCCACTTTTCAGGAAGTGGCCTCAACGACTTGGCAAGGATTTCAAAATTATCAACGAGAATTGTTATTTCTCCTGTTTTTGTTTTGAAGACTTTACCTTTTACACCGATATAATCACCGATGTCAAAATCTTCAAGTAAATCATATTTTTCCTTCAGGTCTTCTTTCCTTAAATAAATCTGAAGATTGGCGTTTTCGTCAATAAGTGTAGCAAAGGTTGTCCTGCCATGTTTGCGAATCGTAATTATCCGACCGCATATTGATACAACCTGTTGTGAATCAGTCAATTCTTCAAATTTATCTTTTATTTCCAGAAAAGTATGGGTTCGGTCAAATCTATAAGGATATGGATTGATATACAGACTTCTAAGATGTTCCAATTTTTTCAATCGCTCTCCCATAATAAATAATATCTCAAAAAGATAATAAAGTCAATAGCAAGACCATTTATCTAAATAAATAGTCGTTTGATTAAAATCGTAGCATAGGAACCAGCGGGTAAGATAAATTGAATATTGATTTGGGATTTGAAATTTGGAACTTAATCTATAGTCCCTGTGATACAGCAATTTCTTTTCGAAAACTGAAATTCAGCAATAAAAGTGGTAAGACCTGGATGGGGAGTCTCTTTCCCAATGTTATTAATCTATAGAGGATATCATCAAATCGGTAAAATTCGCGCCAGAGTTTGTCTACTTCTTCTTTCAATCTTTCTGCTGTCATCCTTAGTGGTTTAAATACTGCATTCCCTGCGTCATACTTTGCCCAATCAAAATTGAAAATCCTATTTTGTTTCAAAAGTTTATTATAAATTACTGTGCCCGGATAAGGGGTGAGAATCGCGAACTGTGCAAGGTCAATTTTTATCTTTTTGGTAAATTCGAGGGTCTTCTGAAATATTGAGGTGTCCTCATTATCATTTCCCAGCACAAAGGCACCTAAAACACCGATTCCTTCGTCATGGAGTCTTGTTACGCCATCCTTGAACTTTTGCGGTTTTAAAAACCCTTTATGCATTTGGATCAGCGATTCTGCATCTGCCGATTCTAAACCGATAAATAACCCCTTACAGCCACTTCGGGCTGCAAGATGGAGAAGCTCTGGGTCATCCGCAATATTCAATGAAGATTGTGCCATCCAGATGATACCTTCATAGCGTAGGGCATTAAATAATTTTCGCGCGTAAGCTCGATTACCAAATATATTATCGTCTGAGAACCCGATAAACTTTGACCTCAGACTTCTGATTTCATTAATCACACACTCGACTGGTCTGGTTCTAAATTTACCGCCAAAGAATTTTGTAACACTACAGAAATTGCAATTGAATGGACAACCACGGGTTGTCTGGACCAGGGCAGTAAAGAGATAACGCTCCTTCTTGAAGAGGTTTCGACGGGGTGCATTTATTTTATTTAAATCAGGAAAGTCACTTCCTTTATAAAATTTCTTTAAATTATTCTTTTCAAAGTCATTTATCAAAGTTTCCCAAATACCCTCAGCCTCACCGATAACGACGCTATCACAATGCTGTATCGCTTCCTCAGGTAGTGCCGATGGATGAATGCCACCCAGGACAACAGTTATTCCTCTCTCTCTAAATCGGTCTGCAATCTCATAGGCATGTGGCGCAAACCGGGTAAGGGCGGTGACACCTACTAAGTCTGCATCGCAGTTGTAGTCAACTTGTTCAATTAATTCGTCAATTATTTCAATACTTACATGTCCAGGGGTTGCGGCGGCAACCGCGGCAAGCGAGAGAGGTGGTAACTGAAATGCCCTGCCCTTCATTCCCCTTCTCATATTCTCCATAATTGTTGGGGCAATCAATTTTATCTTCATCTTTTTAAACCTTAATAGAATTAAAGAAGTCGCCTATTTCATCCTCAGTAACAGGACCAACTGCGGCAATCGAATATGCCATCGGATCGAGGTAGTTTGGTATCAATTCATTTACATTGTCAGCACTAACGCTTTTTATTTTATTAACCACCTCATCAACTGAAGTGACTTTATGTAAATATAAAATCTCACGGCCTAGGCGTAACATACGATTCGTTGAACCTTCGAGACTCAATAATAGATTTCCAGTGATGTAGGTTTTGGCAATATCTATTTCTTCATTCGCAAAACCATTTGTATGAAGTGTCCGGAAGATGTTTTTAAGTTCTTGGGCTACATTTTTCAGATTGCTCTTATCACAGGTAAAATAAAACCCAAATAGACCGCAGTCTACATAGAGGTCAATAAAAGAATGGACATCATAAACGAGGCCTTCCTTTTCCCTCAATCCCTGAAAGAGTCTTGATGACATTCCCCCACCAAAGGATGTATTCAAGGCAAGGAGTGGATGTCGGAGTGGAGAGGAGTAGGGTACCGCAGGTATACCAAATGTTATATGAACCTGTGAAACCTCGGATTTCTTCTGGACCTTTATCCTCTCTCGTTTGCTATCAGGACTTTCACGTATATTTTCAATTAAATTATGATATGAAAATCTCTTCTGCGCTAAATTAAAAACGCCAGGATAGTCAAAATTGCCACTGATGGCAATAACTATTTTCCTTTGAAGTAACTGGTGATAATGATTTTTAGCCTTTTGGGCATCAATCTTTTGAACCGATTCTGTGGTACCGGCGATTGGTAAACCCATTGGATGTTCAGGATATAAGGTTCTAAATAACAGGTCGAATACACAATCACTGGGGTCATCATTATCCGATTTTATTTCCTCTAATACCACTAACTTTTCTTTATTCAGATCATTCTCATCAACCTTAGAGTCAAGCAAGACCTCGAGGATGAGGTCAAAGACCCGAACGATATGTTCAGATAAAAATTTTGTTACAATAACAAGATTTTCCTTTGTTGTAAATGCATCGAATGAACCACCGAGTCCTTCGATAAGTTTTACAATCTCAAGTGAGGATCTTCGTGAAGTGCCCTTAAATAACATATGTTCAATGAGATGGGTAATACCGTTCTCCTCGGATAATTCGTCACGCGAACCCTGTTTTATAAAAATACCCAAGGAGAAGGAATAAAAATTAGGTAGATTTTCCGCAACGATCGTTACACCTGGCCTAATATCTTCTTGAATTACCCTATTCAACTCGGAAGAGATTTATCCTCCCTTGGTCATCAATTTCGTAGACCTTAACAATGATTTCATCACCGACCTTTACTACATCCTCAACCCTCTTTATCCTTCGACGCGAAAGTTTTGAAATGTGAACAAGACCTTCTTTACCAGATAGAATCTCAACAAAGGCGCCAAAATTTGTAATTCTTGTTACCTTCCCGACATAGGTCTTGCCAACCTCAACCTCCTGAACGATTGATTTAATTGCACCCTGTGCCTGCTCAACGCACTTGGTATCCGTACCCGCAATTGTTACCTTACCATCGTCATCAATATCAATTTGGACATTACAATCACTAATTATCTTTTTTATTACTTTTCCACCGGTCCCTATGACATCACCAATTTTATTCTTGGGAATCATAAATGCTATTATCTTCGGTGCATATTTTGATATTTCAGTGCGTGGTGAGCTTATTGTGCTATTCATCACCCTTAATATCTCTAAGCGCGCCTGTTTTGCCATCTCCAGGGCATGGGCAAGTATATCAATGTCAACCCCCTGTATCTTCAAGTCGAGTTGTATCGCATTAATGCCCATGCTCGTACCAGCAACTTTGAAATCCATATCACCATAATGGTCTTCATCACCAATGATGTCGGTTAATAATTCATAATGGTCACATTCTTTTACTAAACCTATGGAAATACCTGCGACTGCAGTTTTGATTGGCACACCGGCGTCCATTAAAGAAAGCGATGAACTGCACACGCTCGCCATTGATGATGAACCATTCGATTCGAGAATATTTGAGACGATTCTTATCGTATAAGGGAATACCTCTTCTTTAGGTAGAATAGGAATTATTGACCGCTCAGCAAGTGCACCATGACCAATCTCCCGTCGGCTCGGACCCCTTAATGGTTTTACTTCACCCGTTGAAAATGGTGGAAAATTATAATGGAGCATGAACGATTTTGATTCTTCACCATATATGGCATCTATCCTCTGCTCATCACTTGCCGTGCCTAAGGTTGTTACTGCGAGGCTCTGTGTTTGACCTCGTGTAAAAATGGCGGAGCCATGGGTTCTCGGTAACACCCCAATTTCGCAAGAGACCTTCCTAATTTCGCTTAGGGAACGACCATCCACGCGTCTTTTTTCGTCAATTATCATCTTACGCATCTTTACTTTTAAAATCTCTTCAACCACATACCTTATCTTTAATTCGATATCCTCTCCCTTTTCAGCCATTTTCTCCGCCATTGTTTTTACAAGTTGATATTTAGCCTCTTCTCGTGCCTTCTTTTCTTTGAAGATAAAAATCTGGTCTATTTCACTACCCAGGGTTTCTTTGATCTCATTAAATAGTGTTTCGTCAACAAATGGGTTGTTGACATCTATCTTTTCTTTGCCCACCTTTTCCCTTATTGCCTCTTCGACTTCCGTGATCCGCGCAAGTTCGGGCTTTACGAATTTAATTGCCTCAATTACTTCCGATTCAGATGCCTCATTTGCACTACCCTCAATCATTATAATTGAATCCTTCGTACCGGCAATAACAAGATTTAGTTTACAATTTTCCTGTTCACCCAAACTTGGATTTATAATATATCTACCATCTTTTAACCCAACCCTGACTGTAGCAACCGATGTTGCAAATGGAATCTCAGAGATGAGTAAGGCGGTTGCGCCTCCAATTACACCCAGGGTATCTGCCTCATGTTCAATATCTGATGAAAGAACATAGGCGATGATCTGGACTTCGTTTCTAAAATTTGATGGGAAGAGTGGTCTTAAAGGACGGTCAATAAGCCTTGAGCCCAGGATTTCGTTATCAGAAGGTCTGGTCTCCCGTTTTATAAAACCGCCAGGAATCTTCCCGGCAGCAAACGAAAGTTCACGATACTCTACGGTGAGGGGCAGAAAGTCAGTATTTTCATCAATTTCTGGATTATAATTTACAGTTGTTAAAACGACGGTATCGCCATAAGAGACTAGAACCTCACCTGCTGACTGCTTGGCAAGGTGACCGCTCTCAAGTCGAAGTATCTTCTCGCCAATTTTTAACTCTACTGAATGCAATTTATTTTCTTAAATTTAAGGCTTCAACAATTTTTAGATATTTAGCTCGATCTGTCCTCATTAAATAGTTTAGATGGCGGCGGCGGTCGTTTACCATCTTGATCAGACCCTGTCTTGAATGCTTATCCTTGGGAAACTGCTTTAGATGTTCAGTAAGATTCTTGATCCGTTCGGTAAGGATTGCAATCTGAACCTCGGGTGAGCCTGTATCGTGCTCATGCCTTTTATGGTCCTTGATAATCTCTTGTTTCTTCTCTTTCGCTAATGCCATTTTTTCTCCTTTGACTATATTATCTATATTTTTTTAAAAAAGTCAAGGTATCTATAAAATTCCCCGGCGTAAAAGTCACCTTCGTTTTTTTCTTTGGCAGTAAACTCTTTAGTTTCTTCAAGTTTTGGTATAAGAAGGCCGGTATTTTTACTAATATATTTGATACGCTGGATGAGGCTGGGGTGAGAAAATTTTCTTTCATCTGGGTAATATTCCTAGGTAAAAATAAGTTCCCTTTGCTTCTGTTATTTTACTATTTTCACTAAATAATCATATTCGATGTTTACAAATGAACCAATTTTGAGGCTATCGAGTGTCGTATTGTTTAGTGTATAAGGAATTAAAGAAACAGAAAAAATAAGTTTTGAAATGCTACTGATAGTTAGGCTTACACCATCAATGGCAATTGAGCCTTTAGGAATCAGATATTTTGAATTTTTAGAACTAATTTGAAAATAGTATTCGTTGTTTTTTATATTTATTAATTTACCCACCTCATCAATATGCCCCAATAAAATATGACCACCGATATGGTCGCCAAATTTTAATGCCCGCTCAAGATTGACATAGTCACCAGTTTTCCAGTAGGACAGGGTAGTTATTCCCCTTGTTTGTCCTATTGCATCAACTGAAAATCCATTTTTATCTACATCGGCAACAGTTAGACATATGCCCTGAATTGCCATGCTATCGCCACGCTTAACTTCAAGATGGGATTCAATCTTTATTTTTTGTATACGCCCTTTTATAATTTGAAAGATTTTTCCCTTCTCTTCAATTATTCCGGTAAACATGGTATAAAGAGTCTTCACCAATCTTTGATAGTTTAAAATCTTGTAGATTGAGTTCCTTTGAAATTTCTTCTTCAATGCTTAAACCGCCACCCGCGATCTCTGGAGAAACAAAGATATACAACTCATCATACAATTTTTTGATTAAAATTTGGGAAAAAAGAATTGCCCCACCCTCGACTAATATTGACCCAATATCTAAATTGCCAAGTTTTTTAATAACTTCTTCAATAGGAAAATAATCACCACAAAAGGTCATAACCTCAATGCCCAGCCCAATTAACATTTCAATTTTTTGTGGATTATTATGTTCGCTTGTAACGATTATCCGACGCGCATTTTTATCAAAAAAATTTGTGTTTAACGGGATACGGAGATGTGGGTCAATAACCACTCGTGCTGGATTATGCCTGCCTACTAATCGGTCGGTCAAATATGGATTATCTTTCAAGATTGTATTAATCCCGACCATAATAGCACTAACCTGACTGCGTAGTGAATGGACAAATCTTCTCGATGGTTCCGAGGTTATGTATTTTCCCTTGAAATCTGAAATTTTCCAATCGGTTGAAGTAGCAATTTTTAAAATTACATAAGGGTTTTTTTTGGTTATATATTTTTTGTACATGAAATTTAATTCTTCTGACTCTTTAGTTAAAACATTTTGTGTAATAGTTATATTGTGCTGAAGTAAATAATTAATTCCTTTTCCATTAACTGAAGGGTTCGGGTCGGTCATGCCTATTACTACGCGTTTTATCTTTGTATTTTGAATAGCCTCAACACAGGGCGGTGTATACCCTTTTGTACAGCATGGTTCAAGATTGACATAGAGTGTTGCGCCTTCCGCCTTTTTGCCGGCATCAATAAGTGCGCATACCTCAGCATGTGCCTCACCAATTTTTCGGTGGAATCCCCTGCCAACAATTTTATTGTCTTTTACTATTACTGTGCCGACAAACGGGTTGATTCCTGTTTTTCCCCAGCCTTTTTTTGCCAGGGCAATGGCTTCACGCATATACATCTCATCAAGGTCCTTTTGGAATTGCATACAATTGAATTATAATCGAAGAGTAGTATAAGTCAAGGATTTTATTTGTGGGTATAGCATAGTGTTCTAATGTGGCATCAACTAACTTATTATTGCATTTTATATTCTATCAACTATGCTGGCTTCAGGAAATTAGGGGTTAATACGGCACTAACAGATGCGTGGTAATCCTTCTACCTCTAATTGATGCAAGGGACGTATACCGCCAATCTTCGTTTTTAGCCAAACACCTTTTGGCTTGGTGACTACTTCACCAATGATTGCAGCATCTTTACCAAGTGGATGTG
>Ga0315310_10000239_pt1 | contig 36278 bp, 59 predicted proteins | sample TDP5_MG_FD_203630 | JGI IMG/M metagenome (GOLD analysis project Ga0315310, IMG submission 203630) | Freshwater sediment microbial communities from Lake Towuti, South Sulawesi, Indonesia - TDP5 | ecosystem: Environmental > Aquatic > Freshwater > Lake > Sediment | place: Indonesia: South Sulawesi...
GATGAGGAGAAAAGGAATGAATCCAAAAGACTTTGTTGAGGAATATTGCATCCGCTCGCTTGTCATCGGTTTCTCAGGCGGCAAAGACTCGCTTTGCACCACACACTACACGCTTTCTGAACTAGCCGACATAAAAATAGATAAGTACGTAGTCCACGTTGACACGACCGCCGCCCTCCCTGGCGTCCAAGACTACGTTAAGAAAGTCGCCGACCAATTCAACTGGCCCCTTGTGGTCCTCAGACCTGAAAAAGATTTTGACGCACATGCCCTAGAAAAAGGCATGCCCTCTATGCATCGGCGCTGGTGCTGTTTCTACCTCAAAATCAAACCCTTCATGGACTTCACCTCTAAGCTTCCTCCTCAAAGGGCAGAGGTAACGGGCTTAAGACGAGCAGAGTCAAGACGACGAAGCAAAATGAAAGAAGTTTTCTACAACAAAAAAGGACTAGTCTGGAAGTACGCCCCAATCATCGACTGGACAGACGACGACGTAAAACGCTACATTAGAGAACACAACTTACCCATCAGCCCAGTAGCCAAACTGATCGGACACAGCGGCGAATGCCTATGCGGCGTATTTGCGTCAGTCAAAAGCCTAGAAATCGTAAAAGCCCATTACCCAGAATTCTTCCAACGCTTCGTAGAACTAGAAAAGCAGTTTAGATCAGGGGGAGCCGCCTTCTTCTTGCACAACAAGCCACTTAGAGCCACCGACCTACTCAAACAAAAATGCATAGAAGAGTGGATGAAATGACGAGCGTAGCAACTAGACCTAAGCTTTGTCCTTGCCCCCGAACTTGCACTCCGCTGTATAATAGCATGGTATGTGACTCACGCATTAAGGATGAGGAAGCGGACATGAGCCAAGGATACTCAGGCGAATGCGTAGGAAAAATGACTCAAGAAGTTGAATTCGTATATGGAGGCGCACCACACAAAAACGACGTTAACCGATGCGTCTTCACACCATTAAAGGGAATAATACGCTTCCAAGAAAACGCAGACGACTTATGGTCATCTCTACTCCTCTTAAGCCATGCCCTAGACCTTCTAAAACCAATTCAATGCGTTGAATGCGGAGAAAACGACAGACTAACCCGTTTTTATCAACTTGTTCCAGCCGAACATTTTAGAGTAGACATGACCCCCGAAGAATACAACAACGCACCACGAAAAATCTACTGCGGCATGTGCGCTGTTAGACTAGGACTATTAAAACCGCGCTTCGAAAACTTTGGGAAAAAAGGACTAGCGAAATACATGCAGAGTGAATAAAATGAATGCTACTTTAAAAAAGCAAAAGAGCTTCCATGAAGAGTGGGCCGCGATTACTGACGAAATCAAGCGGCTTGAAGAAATGCGGATTGAAAACAACAGAGAAATCCGAAAACTTCACAGAAACAACACATCCTTAACGGAAACCATTAGACAACTCAAAACTAAACGAAGGCAACTCGTTTTCTTGGCTATCCACATTCCCGAAAGGTGACGTGCACAATGAGCGAAACTCTTGATAAGTTCTTACCCCCTTACCCGACGAAGCCTAAGCCAGACTCAGGCATCACCGTAACAGAAAGATGCTCTAACCCACGCTGTAGAAAAATCTTAGGCGCTAAAGAAGCCAAATACACTCTTAGAATCAAAGGGAAAGAACAACCTTACTGCTCAGAGTGCGCGAAAAAGATTTTGCGCCCACGAGAAAACAGCGAGGAAAACCTATGATGCTTTTAGGTCAAGCCGTTTTCAAATGTCCAATAGACGATAAAGAAGTTACCCTAGACAAAGACTGCATAAACTGTAAACACTTCCAACATTGGGGTGTCAGAGGAGCTAAACCTTACGTCTCATGTAATTACAAAAATGTAATTACACCAAAACAAACCGAACCAGAAGAAAAAAAGAAAGGCATAGGCGGCCTACACCGATGGTGATGATTACACAAAACTTAAATACTTTTTCCCACTTTTTCCCACTATAAAAAGGTAAACTCTGGAAAGGACTTGACGTGAGGTTGCCGATGGTGGCGACATCATCAGGGCAGGGGGGTCTCGGCGGCGGAATTGCGGCGGTGTCGACATTCACTGGTTAAAACCCTCTTGTGAGGGCTAACCGCATAAGAGCCTCTCTTTACTGCAGTGGGAGAACGCCCAGCCTCATGCGTCTTGTCCCCAGACTAGGAGACGTGAAACCATGATGGAAGAAGAAGAGGAATACGAAGAAGAGGAAGAAGAGGGCGAGGAAGAGTGAAGCCGTTCCTAAACTCGTCCTCAACCCCCCCTTTTTAAAGAAAAAGAGGCGGCGACTATGAGTGAACCCTCAAGACAGTTTCTTTACGCTTGGTGGTTGGCAAGACCGAGAATTAACGCCTGGTATGAGGATGAGGTTGCGAGGATAATTCATCGTGAGTTTCCCTTCGATGAGAACAGAGAACGTAGAAGATGGAAAAAGAGGCGATAGAAATGGATAGGGCGGATGTTATTTTAGGTATAACGTTAATTTTTGCGGCAATATTATGGACTTGGCTTGGATGGGGAATCTTTACGGGGCTGGTGAATGCCAACACTTTGGGTGCAGTTGTAGGCTTCACAATTGTTTTCATAGTTTGGATAATACTAACCGTAATCACGGCACTCCTAGTCCTCGTAGCAATCTTTGATTAAAGAGGCGATTGAGTGTCTCCTCGTCGTGACTTGAAGCCCCGTGTTGAGTTCGACAAGAAGGGACGTATACTCATCCCAAAATGGCTAAGAAAGGACTTGGACATAAAAGAAGGATCAGTCGGAGAAATGGAAATCTACGGAGACGACAAAATACTCATAACAATTCTGAGGCGATAAAATGAAGTTCCTAATTTTCTTCAGAATCGGTGACTTTGTGTTTATTTTCGGTCATATTTCCGAGTTGAAGACTGCTGTTTATAAGACAATTGTGAAAGAGGAGAAACCAAAATGAAGTTTGCCTTAACTCTCTTCAGAAGACTATTCGGCATAGAACCTTTCAAGTCTCAACTCGTCCTCATCAAAGGAACAGCAGGGATCGTGACTCACCAACAACCTTGCGGTTGCATTCTGAAAGCCGAACACTACCCCGACAAACACTTATGGATATTCCAATACGACTACTCTAAATGTAAACGGTTCAAGGAAGCAATAAAAGAAATAATGGAGGTGACATAAAAAATGGTTACTGATGAAGAGGCGTCGGTCTTGGCAAAGCTTGTTAAGCAAGGCGCTTTTAAAGCCGCAAAAGAGTATGTGGAGTTCCTAGAAAACCAAACAAAACCAACAGTTCCTGAAGAGGGTTAAACTTGACTTACATTGAACGTAAAGCCTATCGAGAGGTCCCGTATCCGCTCGGCACCGCAGAATGGGAATCCTTCAAAAACTACGCAGTAGCCTACTACAAAGAAGCAATTGGCATAGCCAGTTATCTGTCAAGCAAACATCAAGGCTCTACTGAGGTTTTCAGAAGCATTCTCAACGCAACTTTAAGCCCTTTGGTTTTTCTATGGGAAAAATGGCAACTAATGACTTCAGAAGCACGCTTACCATACGCCACGCCAGAATACACGGCTGAACTAGAAGAAAGAATCAAACGAGCAAAAGAGACGACGGAAAAAGCAAAAAACATGGGGCTTGGAAAAACTGACACCTGTTGAATGGCTTCTAGGATTACTACAATGGATTCTCGGCTTTCTGTTTGGGTCAATCCTAACTGGCTACGTGACTTCCAAAGTCGTAGTGCCCCGCATAATGCGGAACCCAGAAATACAAGAACTACTCACGCTTTTCAGAGAAGGCAAGTCATACTTACGTGAAATCTTAGAAAACCAGAAAAGAAAGGAGGTGAAACGAGACATGGATTTGGTCGTTAAAAAGGACGGCACGATCCTCTTGCTTGGCAAAGAAGTTGGGAAGGCACCACATGGACTTGAGATGATAACACGAATTGAACTTGTCATCGTTGGTCCCAACGGCGCCCGCATAGTTCAGTCAATACACGCTGGCGGAAGACCTTCAAGTGCAGAAGAAATCGCAATAAACATATACGTTCCAGAAAAGGTTGAAGTTGCAGGATGAGTTGGCGAAAATTTGCTCCAAAAGTCACAAAAGCAGAGATGACGCTATTCCACGCCCTAAACAAGGCAGGCATCCCCTTCAAAACCCAAATTTACATCAAAACAAAACACCGAGACTACTTGGTGGACTTTCTGATCTCCCCCAACATCGTAGTGGAAGTGGATGGAAAAAGCCATAACTCAGAGATACGCAAAATGAAAGACACATTGAAAGACCAGCAACTCACCGATCTAGGCTATATGATTCTGAGGTTCAAAGACTCAGAGATAAAGAAAAACATTAATACCGTGATCGCAACAATTAGAAGGCTGGTCGGTGGGCAATGAAGAAAACAACACGGCCTCTTTTCTCAGCGGTCGGCGTCAAATGGGAAAAACAAAGCCATGCCTTTAATGTATGAAAATCGTGTGCTAAGCTCACCGACTGAAATAGAAGTTTTTTATAGAAGTTTCCTCTATTTCTTTTAGGGAAACAAATGAAATTAAAATGGGCACTTGTATTCTTCTTAGCGGGATTACTTCTGGGAGGAGCTTTTGTTTGGGCCGTAACTCAAAAAGTGATTACAATCCATACGGTTTGCACTATTAAAACTGTTGGCGTTGGCGTTTATGCTGACTCAAACTGCACGATACCAGTCACAAGCATCGACTGGGGCATAATGGAGCCTAGTCAGACGAAGGAAACAACGGTTTTCATTAGGAACGAAGGAAATGTTGCATCAAACCTCACTATCAGAACTGAAAGTTGGGAACCACCAGAAGCCGAACAATACATAACACTCGCCAACGACTACGACAACAGAACATTAAATCCAATGGACGTAGTTCAAGTTCTCTTCACATTAACAATCAAGCCCTCAATTGTCGGCATAAAGCAATTTGCTTTCGATATAGTTGTGGCCATATATGGATGAACAAGAAATCTGCTCAGACTGCGGCCAGCCGAAACCAATTAAACTAGTGCTGAGAAACGAAAGGACAGGACAAGACAGCCTCTTATGTCGTGAGTGTGGAAACGCTTGGCTCGACTCAGACAAACAGTGGCCAAAACAGCAATCATACTCTGAACCAGAACACCTACATAAAAAAAGGCCGAGATACTCAACTCGCATTAACAAACTACGTTTAAAATCGTTTGAAGACACCTAATGAAAAAGGCTTGTAACAAAATTTATATTGCTTAGTTAACAAATTTTAGTAATTGACTTCAAATGTGCAAGCTAAGCAAACGAGAAAATCAAGTGCTTGAAATACGACTATCCTGTGCAGACGACATAGTTGCGGCCGCCCACCTCCACATATCTGAAGAAGCCGTCAGAGTCTATAAAACAAGAGCCAGACGAAAAATCTTCCTCGCAAAACGATTCCTTAAAAAAATGCGCAGATACAATAGAATACTTTTTCCAGAAAAAACATACAAAACAAAGTAGGAGGTGTTAACGAAAGAAATGAGCGGCCACTTGTGCCAAAAGCTAGGTTGCGGAGATACAAAAACAGAACCAGCCTACATGGCTGGTCCAGGTGGGCGCGCATATCGCCTATACCTATGCAAAAGACATAAGCAAGAACTTGAAGCCCTCTAAAAGCTTCTAAAAACACACCAAAATTTTATATCTTAAACCCTTCTATTCTACGACTTAGGTAGTGAACTGTGCCCTCTAAAACTACTAAAAGTGTGCAATCAGCCACAACAAAATTAACGTTAACCCTAACCAGAGAGTTGAAAGCCGCCTTAATCAAGAAGGCACGTCAAATGTTCGGCGACAGAAGAGGCGCCATCAGTACGTACGTAGAAATGACGCTGAGAAACGAATTAGGCTTAAGCCATCCAGAAGTGGAGGAAGCATAGAATGACTTTTGACTTTAAACGAGAGCTTGAAAGCACATACTTAACCATAACTCGCATGCTCTATGAAAAAATTCCAATGCAAAATATTGCGCATGAACTGAAGACAAGCGGCAAAACCATCGGCATGGTTAAGCGTCTCATGGACCAAAACTACATTACCGTAGACCCAAAAACGCACGAAGCAAAGTTCACGGCAAAAATCGAGGAAATTGAAGGCTTCCTAGACGAACTTCAATGGCAAAAAACAGGGAAACGCATGCTTAAAACGCCAACCGCCAGCGCCGCAGAAGCCGTAGACTCCGTCATCAAAGCGGCGACAGCCAAAGAAGCAACAGAAAGGACTAGTCAATATATGCAGATCGGTAAAACAGTAGCTCAAGCCTATTGGAAGTGGGCGCAGAAGATGGGCATGCCAATCGAAGAAGCCGTCAAACATGACATAGGGCAAATCGTGAAAGAAGCCTTAGACTTTCATGCTAAAGGCAAACAACTTGAAAACCGAGTAGTCGAACTTGAAGACGCCTTGAAACTGGTTACAAAGGAAGTAGACCCAGTCGTAAGGCTTAAAAACGCATGCATACTTGTTTATCGTTTCCTTGAGTTTGCCGCTTTAGCCGAAATCGCGGGTTTTGACATTGAAGGAAGCCCATTGGTTATGCATTATCAAAATTTAATTGAAAGTTACCTTAAGGGAGGATATGCATGACAACAGAAGAATCAATCCAATCTGAAACGGAAGAAGAAGGAGCACCACCAGCACCACCAGCAAAGGAAAAACCGTTGATTGATTTGGGTGAGATGCTCAAGAGACGAGGGAAGGGAGAGGGACTCGGCGTAGCAGAAACCATCCTTCTAATGGACTACCAAGACAGACAAGATGAAAGAAGATATAGAAGAGAACTAGCCGACAGGCAATCAAAAAGTTCATCGCCAAGCCCTGAAGTTGAAGCCGTAAAAACAGAAGTAAGTGCACTTAAAAAGACCGTCGATGATCTAGTGGAAACAATCCGTTCAGAACGCCAAGAAAAAGCACAAAAAGAGTTAATTGAAGGCGTTGTCCAGCAAACAACCGACAAAATAATGCCTGAACTCCAAGCGGTCAAGCAGAAACTTGAAGAATACGACCAAAGAATAGCGACAGGCGAAGAGCCGTCGTTTTCTTTAGAAGACTTAAAAGAATCGCTCAAAGAGATGACTGACAAACTCGGAGAGAAAGTTGGAGCAGGAGGAAAAACTCTCGGAGACGTTGTTAACGACGTTGACAAAATCATGGAACTAGTCGATAGCATCGAAAAACGCTTGAGGCATGGGGAAGGAGCAGGAGAGGTAGACTACAAAACAATGGCCGTCAGCACAGTGGGAGAAATCGGCAAAGAACTCATCGGTGCATACAGAGACATCGCTACCCAGTCGGCAACAAGTCTCGAAACTCAAGAGGTCGAAAAACCAGCCACCACAATGCAGACTGTAATCAAAAGACAAGTCCAAAACTACATCACGCAACGTATGAAAGCAGGCGCCACAACCATGAACATCCAAGAAGCCGCCAATGAACTCGGCTTAACATCTGGACAAGTTGCATGGGCCTACCAAACCCTCATGAAAGAAGGCTGGTTCCACGTTCGAGTTCCATCAAAAAGAAAAAAGGTGAAAGAACCTGGCACACCCACTGAGGAAGGAGAAGTCGAAGCCCAAGAACAAGAAGCAGTCGAAGAAGAGCAAGTCTTCCAGCCGCCAACCGAAACCTGAGCCTATTCCCCAGACAGTTCACATTGAAATGACACCGAAATTCTACAATGCCCTAAAAACGAGTCTGCTCAGCAAACAAAACACCATAATCAGAGGCCACGTCAACACCTACTTTGAATGGCTGAAAACGATCCGTCCAGAAGAAGTAGTAGACGCCATAGAAATGGGCATCACACTACAACAAGCCTACAGACAACTCGGCGCCAACCCAATCCGCGTGGGTATAGCCGTCGCCAGAGGCTTCCTGAAAACCATGCCTAAATACAGAGCACAACTAAAAGAAATTGCCACTCTGGACCTAGCTCTGCTCACACTAAAATTTGAAAATCCAACCACATACGCCATCGTCAAAAAATACGGCGAAAAAGGAACCCAATTCGTAGAACAATGGATACAAGGGGCATTAGAAATACTTGGAGTAGTGCCAAAACCATCGGAGGCAAAAGCTTGAAGTCCTTGGGCATAGTAACGGACTTCCGAGCCGTGAGTTTCCGTGAACTTTCGAAGAGCATAGCTCAAGTTTTAAAAAAAGAAGGTGTGCCAACAACTATCTACAATCTCGATGTCTCCGAAATTCCAGACCACAACATTTTATTTGTCGGCAACATTTTTTCGCTTTCAATCTCCTACACCCAACGCTTCCTACCTGAACACCACGTCATATTCTACGCCATAACAGAAGGCGTTCCTATCCTGGACTCCATGAGCCATAAACTAAGCGAAAAAATAACATACATAACGCCAAGCCTTTACACAAAAGAATGCCTAGAAGAAGCAGGACTAAACTGCGCCGATGTTATCCAACACGGCATCCCCCTAAACGAAAGATACGACAAACGCTTCCACGACCACGTTAAACAAGCGATTCCTCAACCGAGCAAAGTTGAACCCTCAAACATCATGCTATGCGTAGCAGGAAACTGGCAACGCAAAGCCATAGACAAACTCCTAGTAGCTTCCAAAACAATAGAAAACATCACCAAAGACGCCTTTCTAATGCTTCACAGCGGAATAGGAGACACAAACATCGTAGCCCTACAACAACTGCTTGAACTTCGTAGATTCTGGTTCACAAACGCATGGGGAACCCTAACACCAGACAAACTCTCTGCCCTTTATGCTCTATGCGACTTCTACGTTCAACCTTCAATGGTGGAAGGCTTCGGATTAACCTATCTGGAGGCTTTTCGCTTCAACAAACCAGTCATAGGCGTAAACTGTCCAGCCACAAACGAAATAGTGAAAGACGGCTATACAGGACTACTACTCCCAGTCAGAAAAACGGAAGACGTAGTTTGGCAAGAACGCCATGCTATACGACTCCACTACTTTGTCCTTGACGACTTGATAAACAGTATGTTAATTATGACAGATGAAAAAACACGACAAACCTTCAGCGAAAACATCAAGAAAGAAAAACACCGATGGAATGTGGAGATACACTATAAAAAGTTTCTCAAACACTTAGACTAATCAAAAGGTGTAAACATGAACGCTTTTATCACGGGAGCAACTGGCTTCATAGGTTCGCATCTATGCACCAAACTGAAGAAAACAAGCAAAGTGGTAGCGCTGTTCAGAGACATTTACCCTAGCCCTTGGGGCGACTGGCTGAAAGAAGCCTTATCTGACTGCGTTCTAATCCGAGGCGACATCCTAGACGAAAAATTAATCCGCAGAATCATAGCGGACTACGAACCAGTTCAGGTTTACCACTTAGCCAGCCAAGCCATCGTAAAAACAGCAATCAAAGACCCAACCAACACTTTTGAAACAAACATCATGGGAACCGTAAACATCCTGGAAGCATGTAGACAAGTCGACGTAGACAAACTCATGGTTATGTCAACGGACAAAGTGTATGGAAACAAAATGTCGGCAACAGAAGACGACCCCTTAGTTTCAACTGGAATCTACGAAACCAGCAAAGCCTGTCAAGACCTAGTTGCCCAAGCCTATATGAAGACTTACGACATACCAATGGTGATACCCAGATCATGCAACTGTTACGGCTACGACTTGGCTCCGCGCATAGTCACCAACACTATAAGGGCTTGCATGCGAGGCGACCCGCCAATCATCTACGAAGGAGAAGAGACAAACCGTCAATATATCTACGTTGAAGACCTATGCGAAGCCCTAGCCCATCTGATGAAACATCCCACATACAAAGGCATATACAACATAGCAACAGACGACATACTCACACAAAAACAAGTCGTGGAAACCATCTGTCGCTTCTTTCCAATTAGTCCACAACTAGTTAAACGAGAAAAACCGATTTTAGAAATTCGATCACAAAGCATGAAAGCACACACCTTCGGATGGTCCCCAAAATACACGTTTGAAAAAGGTATACAAGCCACAATAGAGAGGTTCCAAAAATATGGCTACAATTGAAATATCTGAGGAAGAACGCCAAAAACTACATGAAGACTTCATAAAGCACGTAGCCGAAATCGAGGAACAATGGACTGAAAGACATGGAAATCGATCACCGCAACTTCCAAAAATCGTTTACTGCATGAACTTTTATGAAGAAAGAATGGGCCAAGTCAAAGAATGCGTCAAACGAGTTCTTCCCTACGTAGATCGCTGTGTCCTCGTTTATGATGACTCTATGAGTGAAGAAAGCAAAAAGTGGCTACAAGAACAGGGCTGTGAACTTCACTACCGCAAATGGGACAACCACTTCAGCAAGCAAAGAAACGCATACCTAGACCATGTAAACGAAGGCGAATGGGTGTTAGTTTCAGACCCAGATGAATTACACTCTGAAAGCCTTCTGAAAGACTTAAGAGATATAGTTTACGAAGCGGAGAAAAGAGGCATCAACATTCTAGGAATAAACGCCCACGACATAACAACAGAACTAGACGGCACAGTAACCGAAACCATGTCCGACTGGTTTAAACAATTGCTGTTCAAATTTAAGGAAGGCGTAAGATACGTTGGTTGTGTCCACGAAACACTCTTGCCAAGTATTTACGGTTGGCGCCCAGCAAACTTGGACAAACGCTACTACTACGAACACATCAAGAGCATGGTAGAAATCAAAGAAAGAGGAGCAAGAAACGTCTTCTGTGGAGGAGGCGGAAACAACGTCAAAGACAGAAACCCCATGTATATCGAACTTCAAAAATGGGCTGAGAAATACAACATGAAAGATTGGGCGGAAGTGCGGCAGTTAGTCCGCTTTCACCCGCATCGTTGGGACAGTTGGGACGAACTACGAGAAATCATACTCAAACATCGCAATGACTCTGGTTGGGATTGGGAAAATGAGAGCCGTGACTTTTTCCTTTGGTGTCGCGCGCTACATCCGAGAGAGTTTGAATCCTATGATTACAACCCACAGCCGCCATCCGAGGGAAGTCCACCAGAAGTCATGGCTTATGTTGAGGAGCAATATCTCAAAATTTTGGGGAGAAACGCAGACGACATGGGAAAACAACATTATACAGACTCGATTTTACGAAACGAAATCAAAAGAGAGGACCTGCCAAAAATATTGATGAATAGTACGGAGTATAAGCACAAGCATGGACTCTGAAGAAATAGACAAGTGGGATGAAGAAAGCGAAAGAGCATGGCGCGAAGACAACCACGACCTAGAATTTGCTGACTCTATTGTTTCAACATTAAAAGAAATTCTTCAACCCAACGCAAGAATCTTAGACGTTGGATGCGGCATAGGCAAACACGTTAAAGCCTTCAAAAAATTAGGCTACGACATAGCAGGATTAGACCAGTCGAAACGAGCGATCCACTACGCAAGAATCCTAAACCCAGATGTTACCCTATTCAACATACGAATCTTAGACCTAGACACTGACGACTATTATGATTTAATACATACCTGTGCTGTTCTCCAACATAGCACTCATGAACGAAAACAAGGAATCCTCCACATTTTCTATCGTGCTCTCAAACCAAGAGGGTACTTGCTCTGCGACGAGTGCACCTTGCCGAATGGAAAAGAATCAGACGGCTACAGTTTCACACATGATGAATGGATTAGATTCATGGCTCAGAACGGATTTAGCCACGTCAAAACAATACCGCCTTGGCCATACTATCTGTTTCAGGTGAAGAAATGAATCCCGATAAGTGGAACGCTCTTACCCGAACGGTGCAAGACTCCTCAACAGGTATAAACGGAAATCCTGATGAAGAAAGTGTTAAAGCCTTCATACAAAGATATGTTCTACCTTATGCGTCCCCTACCAATTACCCAAGAGTGCTCGATATAGGCTGTGGACCTGGAACTGAACTAAAAGTCCTAAGAGATTTAGGCTATAAACCTTCAGGAATAACGCTCGGCTTAAAAAACATAGAATACTCAAGAGATCATTATGGTTTTGTCCCGACCTACGGCGACATGCACGACTTACCCTTTCCCCCAGACAGTTTCGATGTAGCCTTATGCCGACAAGTCTTCGAGCATAGTTTCGCACCTTGGCTCCTTGCCTTAGAAATATGGGTAGTTCTTCGACCTAAAGGCCGCTGGATAATTGACTTACCAAGCCCACGAAACAAAGCAATGTGGGCAATGTGGCACCCAAGCCTCTTCTATCCTAACCAGATGGAGTTCATCTTCGAAAAATGCGGCTTCAGAGTAATCCTAGCAGACATCGGAAAAATACCTTGGACTCTTGACTACAATGGAGGCGGAGAACCATACGATTACGTAGTGGAAAAAGAGGAAGGCTACCCTGACAATTTCCAACACGTTTTACGTAAACTGAGGGAAATCCATGCTAGATAGTTTGACTATTGAGACGATGACCTCATGCAACGCAAGATGTATCATCTGTCCCAACCAGTTTAAACCTAGACCACATTATCTTATGCCTTTAGAAGAGTTTGAAGCAATCCTGCGGTTTTTCCCAAACCTGAAAGGTGTTGTTCTCTGTGGAATGTATGAGCCGCTCTTAGATGTGCGTCTCAACAAAATCTTAGATATAACAGAGCAAGTTCAACCTCAAGCCGAAATAACAATATTTACAAACGGAGCATTGCTTTCAATGGCAAAAGGAAACATGCTTCTGAATCATCCCAACTTTAAGAATTTAATCGTAAGTATTCATGGATTTAGCAAGGAAGTGTATGAGTCTATAATGGTTGGATTAAACCGAGATATTGTTTACGAAAATGTCAGAAATTTCATGCGGTTGCTTCATGTGAATCCAGTGTGGCCGAAGGTAAGCGTTAGCTTTGTTCGTGTCAAACAAAACATACATGAATTAGAAACCTTCAGAAACTTTTGGAAAGGCAAAGTTGATGTCGTTTCAGATTTTGAAATTATGAATTGGCGAGGGGCTGTCCCAATAGACGATCTACTATATGAAATACCCAACCATACTCGCCCATGCCCAATGTTTGAACAACCCCTTGTCATTGATGCTTATGGAAATATCGCGCGCTGTTGCTATGACTTCTCATACAATTATGGTCACGTTCTTAAGGGTGGCTTTGAAAAATGGCTAAACAAGAAAAGGGAGAGTGAAACCTGTCCTTCAGCAGAATGCAAGTCTTGTTATGGTTGGAAGTATTACTGATTATTTGCCTCAAATTAAGGTAGCCGCAATAGTCTTAACTCTAAACGAAGCCAACTTCATCAAAGACTGTCTACTACATCTCCGACCATACGTTGACTGGCTACTCATACTTGACGGAGGCTCAACCGATGAGACAATTGATTTAGCTAGACCGATTGTTAACCAGATAATCGTCAAGAAGTTTAGCGGAAGTTTCGCAACTGAGAGAAACTACGCTCAAGATCGTCTCCCTCCCGACCACAACTGGGTTCTTCATTGTGACGCAGATGAACGGTTCCACCCAGATTTTCTAAGCGGAATAAAGAAAATAATCTCAACAACCAAGGTCCACTGCTTTCGATTCCCCAGAGTCAACCAAGACAAAACATACTTAGCACTATTGCTCAACGCCAAAGACCATCAAGTTCGCCTATTAGACCGCCGCTATTGCTACTGGGTAAGACCCGTTCATGAAATAGTGTGGTCAAAAATCGCTAACAAACCAGCCGACCAACACTCAGTAAAAGAACTAAGCGACCATCCAATCATCCATTTAAAGCGTCCAAACCACCTTAGACAAGCCATATTAAACAGATGGAAGACATTAAGCAACTAACGGAATACAAACGCTTACTCAAACTTTAAGAATAAAAATATAATATTTCATGTTAGGTGAATCTTATATGAGCGCTAAAATTGTAGGAGGCGCTATGGGAGGCGTCTTCGTCCCAATAGTCATCGAGTTCGGGGCTAAAGGCCAACGCATAAGCGACTCAATCCCCTACAAATGGAGCGGAGTAGTCGGAACAGGAGTCGGTGTTTTGACGGGCGTTCTGCCGATCGTATGGAAGGATTACCCGCTCACGAAAGGCATGAGGGAAGAAAACAAAAATGCGGTCATCGCCTTCGGAGGCGCATCCTTCGCAACTGGACTCAGCATCCTCATTCTGGACGAGTTGAGGAAGCGAGCCGCCTACACCTTCGCAGAAGTCCCGCTGGGCGTGCCAGGCGCTGAAGGCTTAGAAATTCCGCCCGAAGAACTCATAAAGGAAATCTAAGAGGGGATGAAAAGTGCCCGCACCCTATTTCTACCCCAAGAAGTTCTTGGACAAATACCAAACCATAATAGATAGGGCCTACGCCGCCGCAAAAGTAGAAGCCGCGCGAGTCGCCGCAACCAAACGCATCGCCATGAAAATCGAGTTCCTCAAACCAGTCCACCTAAACCGAACCCTATACAACTTACCAGGCTCAGCCGACACCCTCTTCACACTGAAGTCAAACGTGGGAATTTTCCCCTTCGGAGTCATCAACGAAGACCCAACCTTCGACTACATGAAATGGTATGAAGGAAACAAAACACGCTACATAGGCGACTGGTTCGTAAGACCCATCTACCTCTTTGAAGAGCAAGAAGGAGTCTACGCAGGCAACCTACCAGCATACGAGTTCAGAGGAGACGAATCCTTCACCATAAACTGCCACAGCACCACATCCTCAACCACAATACAAGCATGGCTACTCGCCTTTGCCGTAATGCCAACCACACTGGAAGAAGTCAAAATCATCGTCTAAGCATTTAGGCTTAGACTCCACTGCCTTTCTACGCCTCCATTTCCGCTTTCCTAGAGGTGAATGTGAAATGCCAATCCTATACGAAAATTACTCAAAAAGCGCAGAGGCAAAGGTTACAGCCACACAGAAACCAACAGAAATGAGAATCTACTTGTGGAACGAAGCCGTGAAGGAACGGATGGAAGGGAAAACAGTCTACACTGGAACTCCAATAATAGTTAGAGTCGGCATTTTCTCAACAATAGAGGGCATTTGGGTTACAGGCAGAACCATAACAATTTACCGCCGAATAAACACTGGGGCATGGGAAAACATCGGCACCGTAGTCGCAGACCCAGCAGGACCAGGAACCTTCGACAAAAAAGTTACATTATTAGCGGCTGGAACACACACTTTCTACTGCGAATTTGCAGGCGACACCTACTACGCAGGATGCTCGAAAGCGGTGCGCGCCTTTGCCCGCTAACTACGGGATTCTCTATGAAAGCGTGTTCGGAGTAAGCCCAGAAGTATCTATCCGAGTCGTTAAGCCTGAAGTCGGACCTTGGATCGTAACCATAACAGTTAAAGAGTCTTTGACAGGAAAACCGATTCAAAACGTCAAGATAGTTGCGGACACAGGAGAAGAAGCAGTAACCGACGCTATTGGTCAGGCAACCTTAACATTGACAGGAGGAGCAAGGAAACTAACATTTTCAAAAAGCGGCTACAAGACAAAAACTTGGGCAGGTTTAATTACAGCGGATGTAGGCATCGGAGTTAGTCTAATTCCATTTTGGATGATCGGAGTGGGCATCGCAAGCGTCGCAAGCATCGGAGTCTTTGTAGGGGCAAAACTTCTATGGAGAAAATGATATGCCTATACTCTACGAAACTATACAAAGACATTTCCAAAAGAAAGCCACAGAAATGAGAATTTATTTGTGGGACGAAACTGGGAAAACAACCCGCATGGAAAACAAAACTGTTGACCTAGGCACTAAGATTGTTATAAGAACTGGCCTATTTCAACCAGTCAACGGCTTTGCAGGAATTGATGACAGACTGCATGCAATTTTTCATCGTTTAAACACAGGCGCATTTGAAAAAATAGCCGAGAAAGTCGCTCTTGGAACCAACTCCATAGAAACGGTTTACACTCTGAACAAAAAAGGCGTTCACATCTTTGTCGCTACCTTCCCAGGCGACGCTGAATACACAGAAGCAACGAGTAAAGAAGCAAAAATAGGTGTAAACGTTGCAGTTGAAGGAATCCCGAAGGGATATTTAATCGGCGGCGGATTGGCTGTAGTTGGCTTAATGTTTGTTGGATTAGCCTTAAAAAGGAGATGATAAGAGATGCCAATTCTCTACGAACCAACCGTGCTAGAGGTTAAGCAATTAAGGCGTAAGTATCGCCCTAAAGCACTACAAGTTGAAGAGGCACCACGCTGGAGAGTAGTAGAAGAATACGGCGTCTCATCAATCTATATGACTCCTGACGACTTAAAAAAACGCATCAGAGATGAACTAGCTAAAGCATGTACCCAAAAAGGTGCAACCCTCGAATACTTTGAAGTTTTAGAAATGCGTGCCGTGTGGAAAGTTTTCTACACTGAATACTACTGCAAATACAAAGCTTTGATTAAAGGCAGTTCACCACTCGCCCATCTGATAGTCATACTTATTCTGGCTATCTGTCTAACCGCCCTCCTAATTTTCTTAGTATGGCTTGTAAAAACCTACATAATTGAACCAATTTTTGAAGCCGTGCCTCCAGAACTAAAACCTGCGCTCGGCGCCGCCATCGTAGCACTCTTGTTTGGAGGCTCAATATTCATAGGGGGCTTAGGCTATTGGTACATCAAAAGACGGAAGTAGTTGTGATAAATAATATCTATGTCGGAAAAAATGGCAAAGGCAAATGGTATAAAAAAATGGAAGGAGACACAAATGAGCGAAAAAGAAAGAAAAGCGAAGATAAGCACGTTCAGCAAAACTATGACCTTTGAGGAAGCCGAGCGAGAAAAACAGAAAGCCACGCCCATAGGCAAAAGTCTTTTACGCGCAGAAGAAGAATATGAGAAGCAGAGGAAAAAATAATGCCGATCCTATACGAGCGAACCGATAGACTAGTCCGCCACTACGGTCAAAAACTCAGAAAACTCTCGCCACATCCCTTTGACTGGGGAACGTTCACACTAGGAATAGTCACAGGATACATCATCTTGCCAATCGTGCTTCCAATCGTAGGCGTTAAACTCTGGGAATGGGCCGTCAAATAATCAGAGAAGCGAGCGCCAAATGAATGCCAACGATACTAGTAGTTTCTGCTCCGTTTGATACTCCGACAACCTATGGATACCATTATCTTAAACGCTTCAGCAGATACGCCGCAAAAAAAGGACACAGAGTCATCTTCCTTTCAACCGTTAATTTGGAAACTCTGGCAGACGCTCTGAAGAAATACGACCCTCCTTTTGTAGTTCTGAATGGGCATGGCGGCTCCAAGGGTTTAGAGGTAGACGACCGAGTAATTTTAGGCGTGGTAGACTACGACCCTGAACTAGGCAAAAAAATACACCGTCAAAACCCTGAATGGATGGCTGGCAGACTAGTCTACCTTTTCACTTGTAACGCCATGAAAGAACTGGGCTTCCGCCTAATAGACTACGGCGCAGTTGCGGTCGCTGGCTTTAAGGACGCTTTTATCTTTCTTTCGGAAGAAAATGTTTCTCCAGACCGTGATAAACTCGCAGAGCCTTTTTTCATATCGCTTCTCCAACTGCCCTTACACTTAAGCGCTGGAAAAAATTTCGGATACGCCGCAAACGCCACACGCAGAGCCTTCAACTACTACTTGGAAAAGGCAGAAGCCGAAGGTCAAGAAGAGCAAGCGAAGTTCCTGAATCACGACATGGTTAATTTTATCTCTTTGGGAGATACGGAGGCGCGTCTCTAATGTCTAGTGATTGGCGTATTTATTTTGTCGGCTTACTCAGCGCCTTCTCAGACGTGTCAACTTCATGGCTTTGCGCAAAGACTCCTGAGCTTCGAGAGCGTAATCCTTTAGCAAACCCCTTCCTTGAAGCGACTTCCGTTCTAGGCGGTCAAGCGGCAATTCTGCATGTTGGGAGAAAATTCAAGGCTGACCCTAAAACAGTAACTATTGTTGCCTTGGTTCCTCCTATTGTGCCTTTTGCGGCGGCTACAAACAACCTAATTTTGTTCGCTACTGTTAAAGCCAAATATTACCCTTGGAAAGAGTGTCCACTACTATACTCTGAATGATGGAGCACATCTAAATAGGAGAAAATGTTAAAGACTTTCCGTCTTATATTCTGAATAGGTGAGGCTGAACGGGCGTCTTTATTTCTGAATCAGAACCACTATTCACATACGAGACGGTCCGACACCTAGAAGAATCGTTCATGCAGAAGCCTGCGCGCATCCCCCTTGAAGTCCCACTTTATCCCACCTACATAGTTAAGCAGGAAACAAACTGGGTGCCCATCGTCGCAATCGTAGGCTTATTCGGACTGTTTGCTTTCCTCGGATTTTTAGCTTACATGAGGAAAACTTAATGGCAATCGAAGTGTGGCTTCCAGAAGGAATAGAAGAAGAGCATTCGATGACTGTAAGCGGAGGTTTCCAAACCCTTGACGCTTTCCCTTTTAAATGGTTCTCCGCTGAAGTTGACAATCAAGGCCCAGACCCAGTGAAAGTGATGATTAACGCTCAGCCTTTGCCGAAAGCAGTTACTTTAGACGATAGAGAAGCAAGAGAGTTCGATTACAAAGCGCCAAAAATACGGCAAATCCGCCTCTACACCGAAATAGGTAAAACCGCTAACGTCATAGTAACTACACGAAGATGAGAAAATGGGACAATCAAGAAAAGGAACAGTCATATACGGCGTAGACGGAACTGGACAAGCAAGAAAAGTCCTTGTCACAACAGATGGAAAGTTAGCCTGATTCTCAGACTAACCCATAAAACTTGTTATCTACCAAAACGAAACGATATGGAATCTAACCACGAAAGTAGCCGCATACGTTGTGGCAGACAAAAATAACCCTACGTCCGACGAACAAGCTTTGCTCACGGCTTTAAGAGAACAGTTTCATGTAGACTTGGTTGATGACGATGATGTAGCGAGTCCAAAAATGGATTATACTGCTTATTCCGCTATTATCGTTGGACATACATGTGACGTGACAAAACTTTCTGCCTTAACTAACTTAAGACATCCTATTATTTTCACAAAAGGTGAACACGCCGCAAGTATAGGAAAAATGGTCACTGTTGGAGCGGGAAACTATGGTACTTCAACAGGAACACAATGTAACATAACAAACACAAGCCATCCTACTGTCATAGCCGAATCACTTGGAGTTCACGATGTCTACACTCAACCTGGAAACCTTGGCTGGATTCTAAGCACTGCTTTAGCCAGTGGAGTTGGAGTCTTCGCAAATATTGTAGGAGAAACTACTCACATAGGATTAGCCATTCTTCCTCTCGATGGTATAAACAGTGATGGCGTAGCCAGTCCAGAAATAAGGTATTTCATCGGTTTGCAGGAACCTTCCAAATACACAGACCATAGTTGGACACACGTAGAGTGGATAGCCGACTGGCTGGTACATCAAATATCCCTTGTTACGCTAGTTCAGGCTTTAGAGGGGTCAAGAGCGATTCAAGAAATGCTTGGGAGAGGGCAATTCAAGGCAAGCACAAGTCTATACGATTATTTGGTGACTGGAACAACAGGTGTTGCACCCTACCAATCCATTACCGAATATGAAACGAGAAGCGTCATGGAAAGGCTTGAATGGCTAAAAAATGCTATAAGAAGAGGAACAGGAACAGCCTTACCTACAAATAAAAGCCTTTATGACGACACAAAATACATCTCATCCGTAGCAACGCCAGCATCTCCTGTGGCAGGAAGCATTTGTAAAGAGCTAGACGAGATCATCTCGAAAATGACGGGTTGATTTCGGGCTAAACAACATAAATGCTCTTGCCCATCCAGAAAACCACGCTTCAAGACACCTTCAGACTTTAGATTTCGGTGAAACAACGAAAGGTGACACCGCAAGCAGTATTAGCAATATTGTGCAAGGCTTCAAGTTTCAATGTCCAATGACTGCGAAAGCTCTGAGCATAACGGCTTATATATACACTACAGGAACACCTAAAGTGAAATGTGCTATTTACTCGGTTGGAGCGACATACTTCGAGTTCTTGGCCTCAACTGAAGAGAAAACTCTTGGCGCTACCGACGGTTGGGTAAAATTTAACTTCCCAACTCCGCCCTCTTTAACTGCTGGAGCATATTACTGCTTATGTGTTTGGGCTAATAGCGCTTGCCAGACTTATTTCTTCAGTGCAGTTACGGGTGACGGCGATGTTAGCGTAATAACCTATGGCGCTTGGCCTTCGCTTTTGCTGATAGAAACGGTTAATAAAATTTCGATTTATTGTACCTTAGAGGGACCTGACCCTCTTTCTGTTGGAGTTCCAGTTGACATAGGAACCGCAAACGCTCAAGGTTCAAGCGGAAACTATCCTTTGAGAGACCATGTCCATAGGATAACAGACGCTGTGATTGATTCAGTTGTCGGGTTTGATTTAGCGGCACACGCTTCAAGACATTTGGCTGGAGGGGATGATGCTTTTCCTTGGGGTTCTGGCGGCGGCTTAAACGTTGACCTTCTCGATGGCAAGCATGCCAGCGAAATAGGAGGAGTATGCAAATGTCTTATGGGCTTCATGTATGTGTCACGAACCTATAATTCTTCAGGCTATTTCGCCTTGAATTGTTCCTCTACTTTTGGAGCTACAGAATCAGACTTTCAAGCTTCAATTCCCGCAGGAACATTAAAGGGAATCAGAATCAGGTGTAGTTTCAACAATTTAAATGGAACTGCAACTATCACTTTAAGACGAAACGGCGCAAATGCTTATTCCGTTACCTATAATGCAGGAGAAACAGGCGTTAAAACTGTCTATGCTGATGTTGCCTGTGCAGTTGGAGACTTGCTTAATTGGAGCTATACTATTGCTGGTTCATCGGGTTCTATTAGGTTTGTTCCTATTGTTGAGTTTGTTCCGTCTTAGTCCATTATAAAATCACTTTGCCTACTTAGAGGGATCGTTAAAGCTTCCCCCAAGCTTCTATACTGAGGAGGTCTCGGACGGCTATGCGTATAGCCTCTGCGCGGTTGGGATACTTCTTCTCTGCCACAAGGCGGTCTAAGGCACGAATATATGGTTCAGGAAGGTAAAGCGTAATCAGCCTCATCGCATATACCCCTTTCAATGAGGTTTGGATATACGAAACGAATATATTAGAGTTTTGCTTATATTTAACCCATGAAAGTGTCTAAACCTTGCCTTACAGGAATATGCACCCTCTGCGTTCTTATGATAGTAATCGTTGCAGTTTACAACGCTAAAATAGAAGCTTTAATCACTGACGTCAATGAGTTGCAGAATCAAATCGACAACACAGGAGCAACATTCACGTTTGAATGGCCGTCCTATGACCAAAAAATTGTAAACGAAACATTATACATGAATTTAAAATTTCTAGCTATAGAAGAAAAGCTTTCTATTCTGGCAAGAATCAACGACGATGAATATGACCGAAGGGACTTCTTAGGATTGGCTTTTGATGAAAATAACGACGGTGAATTAGAACATGAAAATGTTAGACTCCTCTATGTAGAGAATACAACGATTTCTGCGATTTTACTAGATAATGGAACTCTAGCGATTCCACTACTCCACCCTCATGTGAGCACTATCCACACTTGTATCTTTAAAGCTAACATTGGATATACCTTTACCATAACCTTACCTCTCAATGCGGTCCCAAACGACTTAACATACGTTTGCTTCCTAGACAAAGGTGAATATATCCACATCCAGTTTCATATTGGGATAAGTTGGTGAAATTGGAGAAAACACTCATTCTTATTTGTCTACTTACAAGCCTTTTCATCCCTAGTTTCTATGTTCCATCTGCTCATGCTACGGGAACAAGCTACGCATTAATCGTTTGTGGAACTCTTGACCTTCAAGACGAAAGCCGCCTTTTATACAATACGTTAGAAAAACTAGCTCTCTTCAAGAACATCTATTACCTACATGAGAACCCGAAAGAAAAAGACGTTTGGAATTTCGCAAGTAAAGCCAATATAAGGACGGCTTTGGGTCTTCTTAAACGTGACACTCGAATAGGAGACTTCGTTTTCATCTACTTTATGTGTCACGGTGGAGGACTTTACTCAACTCCGTCGGGCGGCTACCTCATAGACGGAAGGGCAGAAGTAAGTCGGGATAATCAAGGTAAGCCTGCCTATAGCGATGAAGGAGACGAAATTCTTGAAGACAATCTAATGTTAGACGTTAACCATGATGGAGACACGGCTGACTGGGTTGGCGTAGATGAATGTCTATGGTTGCCTTCCGAAGAACGGTATTGGGATGACGAACTCAAAGCAGACTTAGTTGGAATAAACTATTCCATCATGGTAATTGTATCTGTGTCATGCTTCGGCGGAGGATTCATCGACGACTTGAGTGGACCGAACAGAATTATAATCACTGCCACAAAAGAAACCTCCCTCGCTTACCGAAAAATTATAAACGAAAGCATTCTTGACATTACTTGCTGGGGAGAATACTTTATTTCCGCTTTAGACCCAAACTATCCTTTAGCCGCTTCAGTAGATGCGAACCATGATGGCGGAGTCACTTTCATGGAAGCTTTTAACTGGGCATGGAAAAACGACTACTGGAGACAAATTGGGATGGAAACTCCTTGGCTAGACGATAATGGCGATAGCTTACCAACCTACATATACATGGACGACTTATACGGGCATGACGGAGGATTAGCTTCAGCCATTTATGTTTACTGTCATCATTCTAACCCTGACGGGGACTGTTGATCTTAAAGAAAAGAGAAAACTTTAACTTTTTAACCCCCAACTATCTTATCGGTTGATCTCTTTGGCTGAAAAACCGTCTCCACTAGCCAAACTGCTTGTGGGAGGAGCAATAATCGGATCAAGCGCCTTATTCATCTACAACCTCTTCTTCCGCCCAAAACCAACCGTGCAAGTGGCCCTTAACTCAAACCCGACCCGCACAATCATCCTAGTAGACGGCAAAATAGAAGTCGCAACACCAAAAACCATAGCACTATGCCCAGGAAAACACAGGTTCACCGCTATGCCAAAAAGCCCAGACCTACTCGTAACCTATGGCTTCGACAAATGGACCGTAAACAGACAAACAGTTTCGTATGAACCAACCGTAGAAATCAACATCACCAGACCCCTCATCCTAACTGCGCAATTCATAGTGGTGGAAAGCGGCATCTACCCCATAGTCCCAGCATAGAAAAACTTATCTTAACTAAACGCTAAAACTATCCTCAGACAACAAGAAGAAGGAGGAAAATGAATGAGTTTTAAACCATACGTCATATACGCCACTCGCCTTCCTATTCTGAAGCCTGGCCACGTCATGAGAATCGGCGACAACTACTATCAAGTAATCACTGTCCGTCACGACCGCAAAAGATTCACTATATCGGGAGCGAAAACCGAAGCATACCGCCTATACCTTACAACAGACGCCACCTATGAAAACCTACATGGCTCGATTGAACGCAACAGAATTGTCCACCTTCAATACCTTGCCGTAGAAACAGCCACAGTAACCAGCGTGCTGTGGTGGGGAACCCAGCCATTACTCAGCAAAGACGTAAGTGAAAGCATCACAACCATAACAGCGCCAGTAGACGCACCGCTGGAAATAGACCGTTGGAGTTTCGACCCCGCTATGCACCTCTACTTAACGCAATCAGCCACCCAAGTCTACGACGTTGAACTAATCGAATACGAAATCATCCCGTATGGAGGCGCACCAACACGTCCATACTTGCACATTATGGGCAACGGCCAAGCAATCTTCGTCGAAGCCCAAGCCACAGAACAAGCACTACGAACGATAGAAGCCCTAGCCTTGAAAGGTTTACGAAAAACTCAACAAGAACTGGGAAGGCAAGCCTAAAAATGCCACGCAGAGAACTTCAGCGCCCCATTCCCACACCTATTCTCTATGAGAAGCCTTTTCCACAATACCCCTTTGAACCCGAACCAACCCCTAAGTTCACCAGAGAACAAGCAACAGAACTAGACACACTGATCCCTCCAATGAAGGTAACTCCGCCGCCGCGTATCCCAGCCGTTAAACCCACACCCGTAGAAGAACAATACGAGCCAACAGAACGCTTCGTTATGGCAACAACCACAACAGAAAAAAGCTACGACCTCTTCACAGCCGACCCAAAAAGCATCCTCCTCATCGCTGAAGACCAAGACCACATCGTAGAGTTCAACCGCCCAACCGACGACCACTCAACAAAAATCTTCGCAAAAGGCTCACTAGCCATGACAGGCAAAGGCATACGACAAATCAGAGCAAAAACAGTCACAAGCACAGGCAAACTCTACATTCGAGTGTGGGGGCCGTAACGTGTGGCCGTCACATGGAAAACAAAACAGGCTATGCGCCATCTCATCGGAAAATGCAGTTTAACCCATGCAACTGGCTGTTTGTCCCCAATTGGAGGATACATAAGCCCAGAAATCTTCTATTTTGATGACGACTTCGCAACAGGAGACTTCTCCAAATGGGAAGTCACATCACCAACACCATTTGCCCCATACGGAACGATAGTTACAGACATCGTTTATAGTTCCCCCTATGCGGCTAAACTTTGGACTAACGACCCTTACAAGACACCTTGGCTAATTAAACTATTCGGCCTCTACGCCGACACAATGTATTTCCATTTTATGCTACGATTTTTCAGAATGCCAACGGAGCGTCTTTATTATGTGGCAACGTTAGGCACATATCGTCTACCCTGGGTCTTTTATGATCGTCAAATTTGGTTAGATGTATGGAAATACGACACTAAATACTATTGGGCTGTAGACGGTAAACGCACTACTACTGAGGTAAGTGCAGGGGTATGGTATGAAGTTCAATTGATGTCTTCTAGGTCTTTAGGAAGAACTAAAGTTTGGATTGACGATGTTTTGCTCAAAGAAACCGTGAAGAGTCCACTAACAATGAATTGTGCAGGTTATATGGTGTATCCGACAGTAACCCCTATAAATGATGGTTTTTATGTAGACGACGTTAAAATTTCTGAAGAAGGTCCAATAGAGGCATAATAATGGGTATCCACTGGAAAACTAAAACGTGTTTACGATCTCTGCTTGGCAAGGCTACGCTGGCACATCAAAGCGGAAACCAATCGTCCTGCACACAAGCCATAACAGAAGAAGTATTGCTAGAACCTTCAGCATGGAACTACTTTAACCTGGTTGGAGCAATTTGGCTTGCAGACCCAGGAAGCGAACAAGGAGGAGCCTACTTCGACAGATAGGTGAGCGTCATTGTCGCAAAAAATTGAACTACGCCTAACTGAGGTTGAACCGCCAGCACCAGACCCAAAACGCACAATCTACACTGATCTTGTCGCCCTGCCTGACCCAGTGGGACTAGGCTTAACCTCTCGCATCTTCAACTACGACGACGTAGGCTTATACATGCGAGTAGATGGCTACGCTACAGACTGGACATTCACCAGTAACGACTTAGGCTTACTCGCCAGCGGCGCCAACATGTATCGTAACATAGACAACTTCGGCTCAAGAGCCAAACCGACAACCGAACTAACAGAAACCATAACCTTAAGGCTTAGAGCCTACACTGATGCAAGCTATACCGACCTCAAATGGACGTTTGAGCGCACGGTAACTGTAGTGTTCATTAACAGTGGCGACCCATCTTATACGGTTGATGTTCTTAATAATTTCGACGACGGAACAGTGCAAGGGTGGGCGGCAAGTGCTGAGCTAGGCTCTATTGGAGAATTTACCCTTAAAACTGATTATGTGTTGTCTTCACCATATAGTTTAGGCTTGAGACTTGACCAAACTGCTGGAGCGCCCGCTGAAGGAAGGTCGAGGCTTTACAAATCGTTTACTACACCAGACAAAGATTTAGTTTATGCAATAATTGACATGAGAATCTGGCAAGCCGCTTCAGGCAACTATGGCAAATACTTCCAAATTCAAAGGGACGCAACTATCCTAGTCCATATTGGTCGCCCCTATGATACAACAACAACTCATTATATTCCGTTAGCTAAATGGATACGTGTCGTTGTTCCTCTACCCAGAAACACCACCATCGAAATAAGAATTGTCATGAGTTGGGCAAAAACAGGCGTAAACGCATGGTTGGCCTACCTCAGAATGGATGACTTCAAAATTATTAGTAAGTAGGTCAAAAGTCTTATTTGCTTTCAGAGGCTAACCCTAACTTGGTGAAAGCTTTGGGCCTAAGCGACAAAATGCAAGCTTTTCTACTCGGCTTGTCAGCATTCTTCCTAGCTTTAGGAACAGCAGGCGCAACCTTGCCAGGCTTCGTTCCAGAAGAATACCGAACGGCCTTCGCCATGTTCTTCTGGCTCTGCGGAATAATCGGCTTTGCTCTCAAAGAAGCTCTAGGCGGTAAACCACCAACATAGAAGGCACCGTCTTTGGCTAAACGCAAACCAAAAGAAGACGATCCGCTAGGGGACCTACGAGAAAGACTAGCCAAAGTAGAAACAAGATTAGACAACTTGGAAACAGCATTCAAAAATTTTAGAGACGACATAACAAAACGAATAGAGACCTTGGATTCGAGGCTTTGGTGGCTACTGGGAGGCATAGTCATCTCGATACTATTGGCGCTTCTCCAATTCGCCCGCTAGACAGGCAAAGGAACGTCCACATCACTTTTGCTACTGGTCTTAACCTCTCCAAAATAACCTCTACGCTTTCTCCACTGATAATATTCTTGGCGAATCAACTGCTTAGTCGTATTGTCTGACTGCTTGAACTGATAGACGACTTCCTCAAGAGGCAACTCGTGATAAGTCTCCCTCAAAAACTCATGGAAAAACTTGTCCCTTAAAAGCTCATCCTCAGTAGTAGGAACACTCAACTTTCTCCTTCCCCCTTCTCTAACTTAACCAAATCTTCTGGCGAAAGATGCTTAACTTCAAATTGGTCAAAAGGATAACGAATGATTTCTATCTCTCCTTTAGGCCCCGATATTGTAAATGCGGCTTCCTTGAAAATTTCCTTTATAGTGTTACCTTCTGTGAGGTCTTTTCCCTCAGCGATACGAAAGAAAGCTTGGAGTCTCCATATAATTGTCTTTGTTTCTTTGTCAACTCGAACGTAAGGCATCATATATCACCTGTTGTCAAAGTTGTCGAAATCTTCACGGGTAACTCTGTGTTCAATAAACTTATAAATTTTGAGCTTCTACTAAATGTCAGGTGTCTCAATTGAAGTTGCATCCTCCGCTGTTGAGGTTCGTGAGCTTGGCTTCACTTGACGACTTCGCCAGAGACCCAGCACACTGCATCATATACAGCCCATTCGGCCTCGTAGAAACGGGAGGCACCTTGGCGACGAAGGCTCCCCCAATCGCTAAGGGGAAGACTGAGGAAGAACTGCACCCTGGCATCAGGGCAGGGTTGCGCAAGGCCATCGGCATATCAAAGAAGCACACAGAGACGGGCGTTGTGGTCAGAGTTGTCAAAGGCAGACTGAAGAGACTACCAGCGAAAGCCTACGCCATGTACGCAGAAGCCGCCAAGATTCCAGTGCCTGCATAAGGCACCCTTTTTTCTTTTTTTCTATCGAAAATTTTTTGAGTCTGGCGACTACCTATATTTCAGGGGTTAGTTATGTCAAAAGAAGAAAGACTTCGGAGATTAGCGCAAATTGGCAGAAGAATCGGAATGAAATATGCTGGAATTACTGGCGTTGTTTTCTTTGAAGATGAACAAGGGCGTCTAAGGTTTCTACCTAAAAGAGACTTTTTAATGATGGTAGATGCTGGACGGAAGGTAAAGTTAATTGCTGAGGGAAAAACGGTTGCAGAACTAGAGGCGCAAGGATTTCATCGTTGGCCGTTGTGAGGGGTAGTTATGGCTGGTCAACCATGTGGAAAATGTGGAGACTTAATTAAACGTGGAGAACCAATCGTCTACAAGGAAGGTAAACCCATACATTATCCTGAATGTCCACGCAAAAACAAAGAAGCCTTAAAAGAACGCTTAATGAGACGTTTTAAAGAAGACTTCGATGATGAAGTTTCAGCCGCTGAACATTATCGCATAAGTGCCGAAATGGCGAGGGAAGCAGGATTTGAGTCTATGGCTTCGGTTTTAGAAGGTATTGCACAAGATGAAGCAAGGCATGGTTCACTCGTTAAAACATTCATGCGTGATTTAGAAAAGACGACATAGACTTAACATTTGAGGGTTGCTTATGGCTGGTGAAGTTTGCCCTAAATGCGGGCAAGTCATTAAACCTGGAGAAAAAATTATCTGGGTTGGGGGAAGACCTACACATTATCTTATATGTCCACCAATACACAAAAGTAGTGAAGTCCCTAAGCCGTCTGAGGTTTTTTCGCCAAGCGAGAAACACAAATGTTTCGCAGGAGACCATTATTTCAGTCCTCACTCAGCCACAACTTGCTCTGTCTGCGGTTGGCTTGTTTGCTCGGTCTGCGGAAAATGCGCTTGCGATCTAAGTCGAGAAGCACGAGAAGCCATCGAGGCCGTGTGGGAGACCTTCTGCATCAACTGTAGATTCAAGCCACATCCTCTCAGCGAGAAGATTCCGCTAAACCTCTTCTTGGTTTGGAAGGCTTTTAGTGAATCCGCAAAGAAATGCGCGAGCACCCTCGGCGTAACCGTCTACGACAAAACCTACATGCCAAAAATAGCCGAATGCGTGGCAGAGCGGATGAAAGGAACGACAGCCGACATAATAAAGAGCCAACATCCAGAATGGGTAGAAGAATACAAAACCCTATATCCTTAGTCAGGTGTCAAAATGGCAGGTCAAGTGTGCCCTCGATGTGGTCAAGTAATAAAGTCTGGCGAGAAGATTGTCTACGAAGAAGGAAAAGCGATACATTATCCTTCATGTCCAGAAGTTGAGTTTGTTGCGCAGAGATGGGAAATAATCAGTTTTGTTTATCGTCCAAAGGAGAAACGTTGGGTAGCAATAAGCACAGCGTATGTTTTTCCACCCGTCCCATACGAGACGCTAGTTAGTGAGAAGGCTAAAAAGAGTCGAGTTGAACTAGAGGATATGGAGACTTTATTGTTTGACCCAGGAGTAGGAGAGACCATAGGTAAGACGGCGGCGATGCCCGTAGGTGTCTTAAGTCATTTTCAGGCAATTCTTGATTATTTAGAAGAACGAGACTTGGCTTCAAAGTTAAAGGAACGCCTTAGATTATAGAAGTCAACTGTAGGGTCTTGCTTTCCAGCGTCGGTATTCTTCTCTCATTGTTATTTTACCCACTGTTTCTAGTCTTCTGTAGTCTTCCATTGTGACCCCGCACTCTTCTAAGAACTTTTTGAAGTCGGCTTCTAATTCAACATATTCTAAGGCTGGCGGAATGTATGGATATGGGATTCTTGGGACAGGTGGTGGAGGAGCAACTGGTGGCGGCGGTTTAGGTGGCGGAGGTGGACGCAACTTCTTAACATACTCTTCGTGTATTCTATCCAAAAACTCCTTATGGATAACCCTTTCAGCCTCAACAAACGGTAAATGCCAATACTTCCTAATAACCTCATCAATCATCGCAACAACAGAATCCCTCATTTTAACCCAATGCTCAAAAATTTTGTAAGCACTAAATACTTCTTCACCTTGACGGGTGAGACGATCCCTCATTCTGTCAACTTCTCCTGGAAACTCCTTCAAAGGACGCTTCTCAGGAGGCACGACTGGTGGCGGCGGAGCAACAACCCTCAAAACATCTTCTACTTCCTCTTCTACGAAACTAATGCCCTTCGTAGCCCACAACTCCCTCGCCCTAGTCTCATACTCACGCCAAAAATCATCCCACAACTTAGACGTCCACTCAATACGCATCTCCGTAGCCTTCATGTGAACAACGCCCTTCAAAATCTCAATTTCCTTTGTCGGCAACTCAGGAGGAACAACAGGCGGCGGTGGCGGAACTAACTCGTAAGTGGCGATTCCCTGCTTAACCAAAATCTCAGCATTCACCTTCGGCAACTCAGCAATATCGCCTTCTTTGAAAGGTCCGTAAACTTTCATGTCGGCTCCTATGATTGACGGAATCTCTTTCAAAAACCTAACCTTAACATATTCGATGGGCGGTGGCAGTGGAGGCACTTTCTCTTTGGCAAAAACGGTATATGGAAACTTAGGGTCAAGGGCGTAATGCTTCACAACCTTTAAATCATACTTTTCTGGGCTATACTTCCTTTCAGCCATCTCTAAAGCCAACTCAGGGGTGCTACTGCCTCCCGCGCCAGGGCGTTTCAACGCCTCTTCCAATCTTGGAATCGGAATTATGGGCTTCCAACCTTTAGCTACAAGTTCATCATGCACGTAGTCGCTACCAACTACCTGAACTTCGATCGGAGGCGGCGGTTTCTTAAGCACCTTCTCCATGATTTTCGCTCCAATCGCCATAGCTTCTTCTGTCGTGAAGCCTAACGGAAACACATGCATAGAAGCAAAAGCGTCAACACTGAATTCTGGATGCATAAAAGCCCAACGGATAGCCTTCCACAAGCCTGCACGAGTGAGTTCCACCTTCTCGGCAGGAACCAACAACTTAATCTCTTCATAAACTTGACGAAGCCTCTCTTCAGGCGCTAACCTCTCAGAAAAAACCGCTTTAGTCCTTTCCAAAAACTCAGCCTTAACCTTATCTGGGGCCTCAGTCGTCTCACCATACTTAACCATCAATTCGTTTTTAACATACTCAAAAACGTCTCTCTCATATCTTTCGGCTTCCCATTCAGTCATCAACGTCTTTAAGACTTCGTGCTGAGGCATCTTTTTCAGTTGGTCCTCAACCTCATGTCTCCACTTGTCTGTGATGTCTTCCCAAGCATCCCACACACTCTCAAGTTCCACAACCTTACGCACAACAGTCCAAAAACCGCCAGTGTCGTCACTAAGCGGATAAACATTCCTAACCAACCACACAAGACGGTCTCTAGGCCACTTCTTCACATTCCCCAAAAACTCGAAAAGCATACGCTCAGACTCTTCCTGTGCGGGAACACGCATACGATAAGACACGCCATAAAAATCGAAAACCTGCCTAACTTTCTTTTCAAACGGTAACTTCTCTGCTCTCAAATCCCAAAGCCAATACTGAGCGCTCCTCTCTCTGAAACCACAGTAGCCCAAAGAAACGATCTCGTCGCCAACCCACTTAATCAAGTCCTCATCAGTAATGCCTACAAAATCCACGTAACTCTTCAACGTAATAAACTTGGCAAGTCCATCCTCCAGCCTCTCAAACTCCATCAAAGCCTCAGTGAATCTGGTTCGCTCCTCACCAGTAAGTTCATCAAGCCTTTCCCTACGCAAAACATTATCCACGACGCCGCCAAGCTCCAACAGTTCGCCATAATTCACGCAAGCCTTATCAAACCAAGTTCTGAAGCGCCTCGACAACCCAGCCGCACCATGAACCCAAACTAAACTCGGAGACGCAGAAGGATTAGCCAACTCAATCGCCACACTTGTATTTGAAGTCAAACAAGTATTAGATTTTTCCTTAGAGAAAGCTTTTAAGCATAACTTACAATAGAATAACAAGGTGAAAAACATGTCAGACAAATACAAAGTTGTCATAACTGGAACCGTGATAGCTTCAGTAGGACCAAAAATATTGTTGGATGACCTTGAAGTTAAGAGCCAAAATTTGAAACTCGATGTCATCGAAGAGATTAGGCTTGAAGATGAAAAGGGGACCGTCTATGGACGACGCAAACCAAAAGTAAGGTGAAAACATGCTATTCCGCTTTGGAGAACTAGTTATAGACAGCGAGAAGGAAACTTGGCGTAGCGAAGGCATCCGCATAGGCTTCTACTCTGCGCCTGGAACAAGAAAAAGCTACACGGTTGCGGCCTGCATTGTTGAACCCTTCTTGGCTGAGGGCGGAACAGTCGTTATCTTTGAACCCCGCTCCGAATGGCACACTCTGAAACAACGCTTTGAATCCATAGTTGTTGTGGGAGGCCCCTTCCAAGACGTGCCATTAGCCGTAAACCAAGCAAGAGTCTACGCTGAGGCAATAGTCCAAAACGGCGTAAGCATCGTCTTCGACTTCTCAGAAACCGATGAAAGAGACCTCGTGAAATTCTCGGCAGAACTTCTCCAAAGAATATACACTCTCCAAAACGTAACTAGGCGCCCCCTCCTTCTCTTCCCAGAAGAAATCTCAGAATACGCCCCCTTCCGAACCACAGGAAAACTCGTTGAACCTTGGGTCTACGACCGAATGAAATCACGAATCGTAAAAATCGCAACCCAAGGCAGACCTCTAGGCTTCAACATGGTCTTCACAAGCCAAAGGCCAGCCCAAGTAGACTTCACTGTTCGCATGATGGCAAACCTAAGCTTCTACGGAAAATTCCACTCAAAAGACCTAAGCGACATAAAAGAAGTGCTCTCGACCTACAAAAACGTACCAGCAAAAGAAATGGCTGAAAAATGCGTCAACATGCCACACGGAACATGGATAGCCATCACCGCAGAAGAAGCAACCTTCACAACCATAGACGCCAAACGCCTAACCCCACACGGAGCCGACACACCAAAACTCGAATACGTAGCGCCAAGAACAGAAGAAACGAAAAGAACCCTAACCAACCTAGCCAAAACCATAACTGAAGCCCTAGAACATGAACGCCTAGAAGAATCAGAACTTAAGAGGCTCAAGAAACAAGTTGTAGACATAACACGGGAATTAAATCAGAAAACTATCGAAATTGAGAGATTGAAACAAACCGCTGAAACCCTTGGAAAAATCAAAATAGAAACTCCTTCACCAAAAGTTGAAGATGTAACCTTCATAGATAAAGTGCGGTCAGACGCAATCAGAGAATTAAAAGAAAAGGTCTTATCAATTTTCGATGCTTATCTGCCAACCCATCCTTTGCTATCTGCAAAACCAACGGAAGACATATACACAATCTGGGACCGAAAAATGCCCAGTCCCTGTGCCCGCAAAGTCTTCAAATTCCTATTAGACAACACTGGAGCAAAATTCACCAAAAGCGAACTAGGAGTGAAAACAGGATACAGCCCAAATTCAGGCGGCTTCAAAAACACCATATCATTCCTCAAACGCAACAACCTAATCAATTATGACGGAAAATTCGTGTGGTGCGACTAATGAAAGAATCCATAATCATTCAAATACTCCGCCTAATCAGAGATGAAGGTCCCCTCTCACCTGAGAAAATCAGACAAAAACTAGGCGTCACGTCAAGGGGAACCGTTCACCCTTTGATCTCGATCCTCCGTCTACTTGGACTAGTCACCTATTACATAGACGACAAAGGAGAAAAATGGGAAGGCATATACGTGGTCACAGACTACGGAAAACAATGCCCAGCCCTAAAAGGAGGCAATAAAGATGAAGTATCGTGAGGCAAAATTCTTGGTATCCATCATTAAGGAAACAATCCAGTTTATTGACAAACTTTTAGAGAAGGAGACGACAAAAAACGACAGACGAATTGTGGAACCTCATCTTGGACGTTTTAGACAGATACGAAAAACTTCATCAAGACATGATCGTAAAGAAGATTTGGTATGAACTAGGCGTTAAAAGGTTCAAGGCTGAGACGATCACCCGAAAACTAAGAAAAATGGCTGAGGACGGAGCGATCCAGCGAGACTTGAGAGGCAACTATTGGAGATGAAACGTTGGCTGAAAGACGACGTGTTCCCAAAGAAGAATACGACAGAGAAGTAGAGGAACTCCGTCGTCTCCGAGAAGAAATTGACGCCAAATGGAAACGTTTGCGCTCAGTTGTCACCAGGGTGAGATTCTGGGAATCAAGAATCGCAACTCTTGAGACACGCCTCGCTGAACTGCGCCGCATAGGCTGGGTCTATCTAAGGGCGCCTGAACGAAGAGAATGGCTTGAAATCCGAGACCGCCGCCTGCCAGAAGCACGAGCACGCCACCTAATGTGGAGCGACGAAAGAGAAAGCATAGTCATAGAAATCCGAAGGCAACGCATAGAAATCACACGCCTAGAAGCCGCAATCGCCCTAAAAATCGTCGTAGTCAAAGAACTAGCCCAAGTCAAACTAGTGATCTTCAGCATAGTAGAAGCCGTGCCCCCAAAAAGACCCTACACAAAACGCTTCCAGTGCATGTATAATGTCGATGCGCTCCGAGACCCCATAACGGGGGAAATCGACTACACAGCACCACTCACAGCGAAAGAACTGGAAACCATAACCGCAGACTTCTACAAACGCTGGGGCTGGATGGCCCTACCAAGCGGAGCCTCACCACCCGAAATCGCTGAGACTGGGGAGCTGGAGCTAGTGGACAACGTTAAGGGGGCAACTATTAAGGAAATGAGTGTTAGGGAAGAGGAAGAAGAAACCTACCGAGAACGCTTTGTGCCGCCAGTCAGTATATATGAAGCAACAGACGAAGAAAAAGACGACATGAAAAAATATGTGACAGGAGAGAAGAAAACGCCAAAACAAATCAAAGAAGAAGAGGAAAAGAGGCGGTAATATGGATAGAAAGCGCAGAATCCAACACATACGAATATACACTGGCGGCCAAGCCGTGCTGGGACTGCCCTTTCACGGAGAACTTATGACTTGCCACATCTGCGGCGCCCAACACCGCTCAAACCCCAAAGAAGAGTCAAACTGGACTTGTTACGAGTATAAGGCAAAAAGGGCCTATATGTGTCCAAACTGCTGGTCCATTCCCAACATAGAAAAAATCTTCAGATACTTGGCGAGGAAGAAACAGTGAAAGTTCTTCTTATACAAGTTGACGGCACGAAGCCGAACTTAGCATTAATGAAGATTTCAGCCTTCCATAAAAGGAAAGGCGATAAAGTCTTCTTAGAAACTCCTAAACGCTGGGTTTTAGGGGTGAATCCAGACAAAGTTTACATAGCGTGTATTTTCTCCGAGAACAAGAGCAAAGCGCTCGGTATCACTAAAATGTTTAACTGCGAAGTTGAGCTTGGCGGTTCAGGTGTTGATCTAGAAAAGGCGCTATCAGACGACATAGAACACATCATGCCAGACTACTCCCTCTACAACATAAGATACAGCAAAGGCTTCACGTCAAGAGGATGCAACCGCTCCTGCCCTTGGTGCATCGTCCCCAAAAAAGAAGGAAAAATTCGAGAACACGCACCAATAGACGAATTCTACGTTCCAAAATGGAAGAAACTAATCCTCTACGACAACAATTTTCTAGCCTCACCAAAATGGCCCGAAAAACTGCATGAACTCATCGCTCGAAAAATAAAAGTTAGTTTCTGCCAAGGCTTAGACATTCGCCTCGTGGACCAAGAAGTAGCAAATCTACTCAGTAAAGTTCACTATTACGACGACGACTTCAGAAGGCCCAGACTCTATTTTTCGTTCGACCTACCCCAAATAGAATCAGAGGTCCTAACGGGAATAGAACACCTCAAAAACGCAGGCGTAAAACCACGCCACTTAATGTTCTACGTCCTAGTCGGCTACAACACAACCTTTAAAGAAGACTATCACCGATTTGAATTGCTCAACAAGCTGGGCATTAAATCCTACATCATGGTTTACAATGACCGAAAAGACATCCCGATCCTGCGTCACTTTGAAAGATGGGTAAATAGACGCTACTATAAGGTGTGCAAATTTGATGAATACAAACCAGCCAAAAAAGTTTTGGCGCATGCAACTTGACTACGATCTGCCAAACCGTAATGAGGTGGAAGCCGACGCTAAAAGGCTGGCTGAGGCTTTCTCTGAACTTGGCGGCGTCTATCGGGTCGAGCAGAGCAAACAGTTTTATCATGTCGTCTTTCCAAAGAGCATGCTTCCATCCTTCGACGACTGTGTGAGGATCGCCCGACAAAGTAGATGCGACAAAGATTGGCTGGCCCTCTCAGAAACATACGGGTGTTTCGCCGTTGTCACTGAGGCAGGGAAAACAATGGCTAAGGCTCTCCGCCTTAAAGCGTTTCCCCCTCGTCCCAAAAAGAAGCCTGCCCTCGATCTGAAGCAACCCGTCATGTTGATTTTGCATCCCGAAACGCCTCGTGATATGGGAAGGCTTAGAGCTATCTGCGAAAGCATGGTAGACGACGAAGAATGGGAATACCGCTTAGAGGCAACTTTACATGATCTTGGACAGAGAGTTCGCATAGGCTGTCGAGATGACTTTCAAGCTAAAAGAAGGGCTAAATGGCTTGAAGAGCAAGGCTTAAAATTCAGTTACGAAATAATCAAAATTGAAAAAGAATCATAGAAAAACGTTCCAGAACTTTCCACCATAACATTTTATATG
>Ga0315310_10000240_pt1 | contig 36212 bp, 40 predicted proteins | sample TDP5_MG_FD_203630 | JGI IMG/M metagenome (GOLD analysis project Ga0315310, IMG submission 203630) | Freshwater sediment microbial communities from Lake Towuti, South Sulawesi, Indonesia - TDP5 | ecosystem: Environmental > Aquatic > Freshwater > Lake > Sediment | place: Indonesia: South Sulawesi...
GGGATATTTTAACCAAGACTTGGCTATCTTGAATTGGTTTTCATCGGAAGGTAAAAATCTTGATTTTGATTTCTTGGTCTTCTTTGAATATGATCTGTTCGCTACGAGAACTATCGAGAGCCTCTATAGCAAGTATAGGCATTATGACGCGGGCTTTGTTAACTACGATGAAGCACGCCCATCATGGTACTGGTATAGAAAACCTCCAGGTGCTAAGGAATCCATTCTTCAGTGGCTGAAAAAAAGAAAACTGAGGCCGCTCCTGTATGCGGGGTTGTTTCCAGGTCACATGATCTCTCACAACGCGCTTACAAGACTCGAGAGGATGCGGTTGCCGTACGGCTTCTGTGAAATGAGATTGCCGTCGGTTCTAACCGGTCTTGGATTTTCTTGTGTCCGATTAGATTTTCCGATGGTTCGCTATAGGCCTCCACTGTCGGAATCGGACGTTAAGGCAAATTCGGATCAGGGTCTCTTCCATCCAGTTTACGACGATTTTGATGAGTAATACTTTAGACTTTTACGCGCGTTTAGGTTCGTCAAAATTGAAGTTGCTCTAAGTCTGTTCCGAAAGCCTAATATGTTTGGGTTCTTTATCTGAGACAAAGCCTAGCTTATAAGGAATAGGTCATGTTTAAGTTAATCACTCTGGAAGATACCATTCGTATTCCACCCGAAAAGTTCGGTAAACCCATTGAGGCTGTGGGTTATGAACAGTTGAAGAGCAAGTACGAGGGCATGGTTGACGAAGAGTTGGGCTACGTCATAGCCGTAACCGACATACAGGTCAATCCGGTCGGCAAGATTATTCCGGGCGACGGCGCCACCTACCACAAGGCTGTGTTCTCTCTGTTAACTTTCTTGCCTAAGATTCAAGAAATTGTGGAAGGTGAGGTTGTCGAAATCGCTGATTTTGGGGCCTTCGTGCGTGTGGGTCCAATAGATGCTTTGTTGCACGTTTCTCAACTCCTTGACGACTACATATCCTACGACGAAAAACAAGGAGTGCTCATGGGCAAAGAAACAAAACGAAAACTGGCAACAGGCGACCCGGTCCGAGTGCGCATCACCGCGGTTTCACTGGGAAGAGGAGGAAGCTCAGGCAAGGTGGGGGTCACTGCACGCCAACCCTTTCTCGGCAAACTTGAATGGATAAAACGCGACTTGGAAAAGTTGAAGAGCGCCGAAACCGAAAAAGCCAAAAAAACACAGCAAGAACGACCTGAACAGGAGGCGCCTCAAGTCAAACCCACTAGGAGGTAAAAAGCCTCCCCAAAGAGGAGCACGAAATGAGTGAAAAAGCTTGCCGAGAATGCAACACCATAACTAAGGAGACAATGTGTCCCAACTGCAAGTCAACCAACCTCAGCGACGACTACTCAGGGATAATCATAATCTTCGACCCAGAGGGCTCAGCTATAGCCCGGCTTATGAAAGTGTCAAAAAAAGGAAAATACGCACTAAGAGTAAGATAGAACGCACTGACATTTTCTGCTAGGTAGGTATGTTAGGAGACCTATGCTAAGTCAAGCCGTGATTTTAGAAAGTCTTATCTCTCTCAATTTCTCGTGTTACTATTAGCGATGACCTTTTGCGAGCACATAATCCCACCGGTAACCTCCATATGAGGCTCATGCAGACGGACCCAACAGAAGCGGATGGTTCCAAACTATCCATGCTTGTGAAGGAGGGTTTACCCAGACGTGAGACACGGTGGGCGCGGGCGTCACATAATTCCCGCGTCAGAGAGAGCTCCACAGAGAGGAGCGCAAAAGCTCCAGCTATGAAGTTGAGTGTTAGTTACGCGGGAAACAACGCCCGCGAGATATATTTGAAGCCTATTAGAAACTCATTGTAGAAACCTAGAGGGGGCGGCTTGAGGCTTGCCAGCCCTCTGGAATCTTCGGGAATGAACGACAACGAGAACTTTTAAGTTGAACCTCAAAGAATCTTTAGCGAAGGCGACTCATCTTGGACTTGGAACAAAGGATAGACCTCGTCTCAAGGAACGCTCAAGAAATTGTGACTCACGAAGAGTTGCGTGCGCTACTAGAGACTGAGACTAGGCCTAAGGCCTACTGGGGATTCGAGTCAAGTGGTCTCATGCACATTGGATTGGGCTTGGTCTGTGGCTCCAAGATTAAGGACATGGTGAAAGCTGGCTTCGAGTTCACGATTTTCCTTGCTGACTGGCACTCGTGGATAAACAACAAACTAGGCGGCAACATGGAAAACATTCGCCTCTGTGGCGAATACTTCAAGCAATGTTTTACGGCTTTAGGAATAGAACCCGAAAGCGTGCACTATGTTTGGGCTTCAGACTTGGCCAAAGACATTGAATACTGGGAGAAAGTTGTCCGAATAGCTAAGAGCGTTTCCCTCCAAAGAACCTGGCGCGCCTTGCCCATTATGGGAAGAGAGATAAGCCTAACAGACATGGAAACAGCATGGGTCTACTACCCCTGCATGCAAGCAGCAGACATCTTCCACATGGAACTCCAGGCGGCATGCGCAAGCATGGACCAACGCAAAGCGCACATGCTCGCAAGGGACGCGGCGGAAAAACTTGGATGGAAGAAACCAGTCTGCATTCACACGCCTCTACTCGTTGGGCTACTAGGCTTACAAAAAACCGAAAAACAGTTTGATGAAAACGCTGATATGAACATATGGATTGGTTCAAAAATGTCCAAAAGCATGCCACAGGGTAGCATATTCGTGCATGACACGCCAGAAGATATAAGAACAAAGATACGAGCGGCGTTTTGTCCACCTAAACAGGCAGAAGGAAACCCAGTGATGGAAATAGCTAAACTCACAATATTCGCTGAAAGAGCGAGTTTAACGATTCCACGTTCACCAAAGTATGGAGGCCCAGAAACTTTCAAAACCTACCAAGAACTGGAAAAAGCCTACGGTGAGGGAAAGCTTCACCCACTCGACCTAAAAGAAGGAGTAGCCAACTCCCTAATAGAAATTCTAAGTCCGATCAGAGAATACTTCCTTAGGCACCCAAAAAACCTGGAGAAAATGACCCGAATAGAAGTCTCAAGGTAAAAACCCTTGTCGACAGGCATGCAAAGAAAGGCTGAAAGGCTTTCGCAACTCTTAAACAAACTTGCAACAGAAGCAGCGAAGGGCATACCCATCGTTGTGGAAGGACAAAAAGACATCAGCGCATTGCATTTATTGAATGTTGGGGGAAACATTATTTCGTCGAAGACGTCTGGCAAATCCTTCCTTGACACGCTCACTGAAATTGAACGCCAAAAAGTCCGTGAAGTTATTCTTTTGCTTGATTTTGACAGGCGAGGAGTCGAATGGACACATCGTCTCAAGCAACATATGGAAAAGACAAAAATTAAGCCTAACCTAACCTTTTGGAACCAGCTTTATGGTCTGGTTGGACGCGATTTGAAAGACATTGAAGGCTTGCCTGCGTACTTAGAAACGCTCAAGAAAAGAATCGGCAATTAGCAAAGTATAATAGTAGGGAGTCGATAGTAAAAAAGGTTCGGAACTATAACACGTTCACACCGTTATGGGATTTATCCCGTATATAACATATAATTGGAGGTGCATGCTAATGGGATCATCACAAACGGTTACAGTAAAGTATGTAGTTAACGCCAAATTCGAGGTTGACGGAGTCGTAGAAAAACCAGACGTTATAGGTGCGGTTTTCGGTCAAACAGAAGGCTTGTTCGGGTCAGAACTTGACCTGCGAGACCTTCAGAAATCTGGAAGAATTGGAAGAATTGAAATAGACTTGCAGTCCAAACAGGACAAGACGACTGGAACCATTACCATTCCGTCGAGCCTCGACCGAGTTTCAACCGCCATTATTGCAGCCAGTTTAGAGAGCATAAACCGAGTTGGACCCTGCGAGGCTAAGGTAACATTGGAAAAAATTGAGGACATAAGAGACGCGAGACGAAGAGCCATTATCGATCGTGCGAAAACCATTCTTCACGAATGGAACATAGAATCAATGCCGAGCACCGAAGAGGTTTTCCGCGAAGTTTCGGAAACACTCAAAGTAGCCAGGGTGGAAAAATATGGACCAGACGAGTTGTCGGCAGGCCCTGACATCGACAGCGCTAAAGAAATCATAATAGTCGAGGGCAGAGCCGACGTAATCAACCTTATGCGGTGCGGGCTCGAAAACGTAATCGCATTAGAGGGAGCCAAGGTTCCAGAAACCATCATCCGCTTAACCAAAGAGAAGGAAACAACCGCTCTTTTGGACGGCGACAGAGGTGGTGACCTCATTCTCAAAGAACTGCTGCAAGTGACTGATGTTAAATACATTGCTAGGGCGCCGCCAGGCAAGGAAGTTGAAGAGTTAACATCGAGAGAAATCTTCGCCGCTCTTCATAATAAGGTTCCTCTGGAGGAAGTCAAAGCCAAGAAAGTGCGAGAACGTCGAAAAATATTGGTTCCCAAGCAGATTGTGGAAGCGAGAAAGGAGCTGGAAGGCACGCTAGAAGCGGTTTTGTTCAACGAGAAGATGGAACAGATTGAACGCTTGCCTGTGAGGGACTTAGCCGAGAAACTTCAACAAAGCGAAGGTATCGACACTGTTGTGTTCGACGGCGTTATAACTCAGAGGCTAGTTGATATCGCTAATGAAAAGAACGTCAAATACTTGGTTGCTGCCCGCGTCTCAGACGTTGTCAAACAGCCTTTGAAAGTTCACTTGCTAACATTTGGTGACGTTGAAGGCTGATTCCTCTAAGGAAATTAAAATTCTCTCGAAGGTCCGGAAGACAAAAAAACTTTATTCATAGGGTCCAACCAGACTTCCCGATTGCTCAGAGTTCAGGCACAGGTGCAAAGAAATCTCCATCGACTCAGAAGGATGCCCATATTGTGGAGCCAATCAAATAGACAGAAAATGAAGATATTGAATAATAGTATCACGTCGTTTCTCTTATTCAAATTGCGGAACAGCGAAAGGTGCTGCGGTAAACGTGCAACGAATCTGAAATTATTTCTTCACCCATCACGTTGTCGGAAGTTATATATGTTGTTCAACATCTTAAAACTAAACCCTCACTAAACAAAGGTAAAGAGATGCCAAGAGAATGGAAATCAAGAAAGTTGCGGTTTTAGGCGCCGGGTTAATGGGACACGGCATCACCCAAGTCGCGGCTCAAACAGCAAAATACGAGGTCTACATGCGCGACATAAAGCAGGAGTTCCTCGACAACGGGATGAAAATGATAAACGACAGTCTGCAAAGATTTCTAAAGAAAGGAGAGATAACAGAACCCGAAATCAACCAGGTCCTGAGCAGAATACATCCGACGTTAGACATGAAAGAAGCGGTGGCAGACGCCGAACTCATTATTGAAGCTGTAACTGAAAACCCAGAACTCAAGAAGAAAGTGCTTGCTGAGGCCGACTCGTTAGCAAAACCAGACGCAATAATGGCCACGAACACGTCTTCAATAAGCATAACAGAACTAGCCTCAGCCACACACAGACCAGAAAGATTTGCTGGCATGCACTTCTTCAACCCACCACAACTCATGAAGTTGATAGAGATAATCCGCGGAGCCAAAACAACCGACGAAACATTGAACACTATTGTTGAAGTCACCAAAAAGATGGGCAAAGAATCCGTAGTGGTCAAAAAAGACGTTGCAGGCTTCGTGGTCAACCGCGTATTAATCCCAGCACTAAACGAAGCCGTAGCACTCATTGACGAAGGCGTTGCTACCCCAGAAGAAATAGACAAAGCCATAAAGTTGGGGCTCAACTGGCCAATGGGACCCTTAACCCTGCTCGATTACCTCGGCTTAGACACAACCCTAGCCATCACTGAAGTGATGACGAAAGACCTTGACCCAAAATATCAAGCCAACCCACTTCTGAGACAAATGGTGAGAGCTGGCCTCTTAGGCAGAAAGTCTGGAAAGGGCTTCTACGACTGGAAAAAATAGCGGAGGTGAAAAAATGATGGAATCCAAAAACACACTTTATGAAAAGAGCGAGGGAATAGCCACAATAACCATCAATCGTCCAGAGGTGCGTAATGCCCTCAATCTAGAAACAATCAACGAGATTCTAGCCCGTCTGGAAGACGCCGAAAAAGACGACGACGTCAGAGTTATCGTTTTTACAGGTGCAGGAGATCGCGCCTTCTGCTCTGGTCTCGACCTAAACATCATAAGAGGAGTAAGTCCTGTGAGAGGAACAGAGAATTCCAGGGTTGGGCAAAATCTCTGCAACCGCATAGAAGCGCTAGGAAAACCAGTCATAGCAGCCATCAACGGCTTCGCCTTAGGAGGCGGGCTCGAGCTTGCCATGGCTTGCGACATTCGAATTGCCTCTGAAAACGCTCAAGTTGGGCAAACGGAGGTCAATGTGGGATTAATTCCAGGCTGGGGTGGAACACAGCGCCTTCCAAGGTTTGTTGGGAAGGGCATAGCCAAAGAGATGATTTTCATGGGCAAGCGCATTGACGCCAAGACCGCCGAGCAATTAGGTTTAGTGAACGCCGTTGTGCCGTTTGACCAGTTGAAGGTTAAGGTTAAGGAATTCGCAATGGAACTCGCCAGCAAGCCTCCAGTTGCCGTCAAGTTGTCCAAAGCATTAATCAACAACAGCACTGAAACGCATCCAGAAATCGGACTTTGGCAGGAAGCAGAAGCCTTCGGATTAGTCGCCTCCACAGAAGACTTCAACGAAGGAGTCAAAGCCTTCCTAGAGAAAAGAAAACCACAGTTTAAAGGAAAATAACTCTGTTCTTTTTTTCTCATTCTCTTCTTTTCTCATTCTTTAGTGATGTTAATATAGGATGTCTTGCATTATCAATAATTCAGCACTTTGACTCTACTGCAGTTTAAAAGTGATTGAAATGAGAAAAGTTGCTATCGTGGGTGGGGGAGCAACCCGTTGTGGCAAAAGGGAGGCTAGTTGGCGAGACCTAGTTCAAGAAGCTGGGAAAAACATGTTTGAAAGCGTCCACAATATTTCTCCAAAAGACGTAGACAGCCTCATCGTTGGAGCTGCCGAGCCTGAGCGGTTTGTTTTTCAAGCTCATGTTACTCCAATGGTCGCCGAGTACTTGGGCATCATGCCTAGAAAGGTCATCGCCCGAACCGAACTCATGTGCGCTTCCGGTCAAGCGGCTATTCGCTATGCCTGGGCTTGTGTCGCCAGCGGTTTATCTGATGTTGCTGTTGCTTTTGGTGTAGAGAAGATGTATATGCCAGACATGACTGAGGCTCATACCAACATGAGCTGCGTGCTTGACCGTGAGTGGGACGGAATAAACGCTTTGTCTGCGCCACCTTTCTTCGCCATCACGGCTCAGCGTCACATGCATGAATTCGGCACAACTGAGGGACAGATGGCTCAGGTCTGCGTCAAAAATCATCACTATTCCTCAATGAACCCTTTAGCACAGTTTCCGAAGGAAATCACTGTTCAAGACGTGCTGAAGTCGCTGGTGGTTGCGCCACCGTTAAAATTGCTCGACTGCAGCGGCATAACTGACGGTGCCGCTGGTGTTGTGTTGGTTCCAGCCGAAGATGCTAAGAAATACACAGACACGCCCATGTATCTAATTGGAAGTGGGCAAGCCAGCATTGGAAACACTTTGAACAATTTGGCAAGTCTCACCGAGTGGGTTCCTCTCAAAATGGCTGTTAAAGAGGCGTTGAAAACCGCTGACATGACTCTAAGCGATATTGACATCGCGGAATTACACGACTGCTTTACCATAAGTGAAATAATGGAATACGAAGCGTTCGGCTGGTGTGAGAAAGGGAAGGGTGGAAAATTCATTGAAGAAAAGCAGTCATACATCGGCGGAAAAGTGGCTGTCAACCCCAGAGGCGGTCTCCTCGGATGCGGGCACCCGCTTGGAGCCACAGCCATTCTGCAGGCTATCGATATTCTGCAACAGTTTAGGGGAGAAGTCCCGCAGGGGAGATATGTTGAGGGCGCTGAGGCAGCTGTTACTCACAACCTGAGCGGACCAGCCAACGTTCACAGCATTCTCGTTTATTCGAGGTGAAAACTGAAAAATGGGTAAGGTCGAGTTTGATAAGATAAAAAGACCTGAAACAATAAAGTTGCCGTTCATGTTAGACTTCTATCCGCTTGAAGACAGCAAGACCACTCAAACAAGCCAGTTCTTCCAGAATTTGAAAAAAGGGCAGTTAACCACTACAAAGTGCAAGAAATGCGCCCAACTATTGTGGCCTCCAAGAATTGTTTGTCCCAACTGCCTCTCCAACGAGTTCGAATGGGTTGATTTGGGCACTGAGGGCGAACTCTATGCGTTTACTGAAGTGCGGATTGGTGCGCCCTTGGGCTTTGTTCAGGATGTGCCCTTCTGTGTCGGCTTAGTCAAAATCAGCGGCTTGCTCTTGTCCAGTCGGGTAGACAACGCCAGATACGATCAGCTAAGGATAGGCGACAAACTCCAACTGAAAATCGTTCAACTAGAAGATGGTAGAGTTTTCTTCAGATTCGCTAGAATCAGCGGGGAATGAGAAAGAACCCTTTTTAATGAAGGCGCAGTTACAACCGAAAGTAAGACTTTAATTCCTATGCCGTATTTGCTTAACTTGACTGTTGAGAGGCTGCATTTTCATGATAGAAGTTTTTGTGCGATCTTGTTCAGTTTACATGGATGTGGAGACCGTCAGAGAGATGAGTTACCACACTTTCTGTGCCCCTGGCTTGGCTTCGTCACTACTTGAGAACATGGCATCAAAGTTTAAGGGACGTGTACTCCCCCAAGATGACTACGTAGTTTTGGAAAGAATAGGAGAGCTGGCCTGCGAGCTTCACGACGATGTAAAGGTGTATGACATTTCACGCGCACTGGATAGGATGAGAGCGCTGAAGCATGGAATCCTAAAGACACCGACAGTGGTTATTCAAGGGAAAAAGTATGAAGGCTTAGACAAAATACTTGAATTGCTTCCATAAGAATTGAAGTGTTCTCAATCATTCGGTTTTTTTAAAGTGGATGATATGAACCAGTTCGTTGTCGTCAAATTCTCCGTGCTTTTTCTTCCAGGCGCGCCTGAACTCGGCTAGGCTGGAGTAGCCTTCACTTTTCGCGTCCTCCTCGTCAAAATATCTTAATCGTTTTCTTTCGACAGAAACAATTCGTAAGTCGGCGAAGCGAGGCACATAAACGCTGGCCTTAACATTTGCGCCCACTTTTATTTTTGGGTCAGGTGCACTGCGGCTGACGATCTGAGTTTTTGCCCCCTTAATAACGGGTTCCATATCATTCGGTTCGAAGACTAGTTCGTAGGGTTCTTCCTTGATTTCCATTAAGATTTCTTCAACTTTTTTCTCCGGGGATTTTGCAGCCTCTTCGATGACTTTCCTAGCGAGTTTTTGCGGCATCCGCCAGCTTGCAAGTCTTTGTCCCAGTTCAACCTGTCTTTCTGGTTCGGTTATTCGTCGCATGATTGTTGTCGCTGTTGTGTAGTCTATCTTTCCCTCAGGAGTGCCTCTTCTCTCCACTTGCGCAGGGGCAACTATCTTTTGGATTTCTTTGGGAGCCTTGGTCAATCCTAGCCAAGTTTTCACCGTAGAAGGAGAAAGACCCAGTCTTTTAGCCAAGGCTTGAACATTGCCGAATTTTTTCGGGTATTTCTCTAAGAGTTGTCGGCAGCAGTTTCCCTTTTCCACTGCGCTCAAGTCCTCTCTTTGAATGTTTTCAACGAGGTTCAACTCGATGACTTCTTCATCCGTGTACTGTCGAACCACAACTGGCACGGTCTTCAATGCTATCTGCTGTGAGGCTCGGTAGCGACGTTCTCCCACGACAACCTCGTATCCGTCATCTACTGGACGCACAATCAAGGGCTCAAGCAAGCCAACCTGTTTTATGCTGTCTGCCAAATCATTCAAACGTACGATGTTGATATCAAGCCTAGGGTTTAGACGGTTAGGACGAATCTTCTTGAGCTCCACTTCCATCAATTGGCCATCCATATTTCGTGCGCCTTCTTCACAAATCGGCTGAATACCGAACACACTTGCCTCTGTTATTAAGAGTTTTTCTCTCTGAATTCTCAAAACGCAAGATTATTTAGATGGCACGACTTCTTTTTTGAATTCAAAACGCGTAAAGATGCAGTTCAGGTCTAAAATCATGGAGTACCTCAGCCATTCAGGGGTTCTCATACCCAAACGATACGAAGCAAAAGGCTTTCACATCAAGCTCAAAGGCGCCAAAATAGCTCTAACCCCACTTCAAGAAGAAATGGCCGCAGCATGGGTCAAAAAGCTGGGAACCGAATACGTGAATGATCCAGTTTTCGTCAAAAACTTTTTCCGTGACTTCTCAAACGCCATGGAAGTGAATGACAAAAATCTTTCACCAGAACACGTTGACTTCTCAGAAATAGTAAGCTTCGTTGAAAAAGAACGACAAATCAAAGCAAACTTATCAAAAGAAGAAAAGAAGAGACAGGCCCAAGAACGCAAAGCAATTAGAGAGGCAAACAAGGAAAAATATGGCCACGCGATCGTAGACAGCATCAGAACAGAGATTGGCAACTACACAGTTGAACCGCCCTCGATCTTCATGGGACGAGGAAAACATCCCCTGCGCGGGCGATGGAAACCCTTCGTAGGCGAAAGCGACATCATCCTGAATCTCTCCCCTTCTGCGCCACGCCCTCCAGGAAACTGGAAGGAAATTGTCTGGCAACCTGATTCCATGTGGATAGCAAAATGGGATGACAAGCTTAGGGGCAAAGAAAAATACATATGGCTCTCGGATTCGTCGCATGTTAAGCAACAGAAAGAGATAGAGAAGTTTGAAAAAGCGAAGGAACTAGCAAAAAAAATCAACGAGCTTCGAACCCACATCTTGAAAAATCTTCTATCTCAAGATGTCAAAAGACGCAAGGTTGCAACCGTATCCTACCTAATCGACGCCTTGAAACTCCGAGTTGGAGACGAGAAAGACCCAGATGAAGCAGACACTATTGGCGCAACCACGCTTAGACCCAGCCACATTGTGATCAATTCGAATGGCAAGGTGATTTTCGATTTTCTAGGCAAAGACTCTGTTAGATGGCGAAAAGAAGTATCATTGCCAGAGGACGTCGTAAAGAACCTCGAAACATTCAAAAGCGAAGCAAAATCAGAAGTCTTCGAAGGCGTACGGTCGGAACACGTTAACAGCTTCCTCAGCGAAACCATGAAAGGCTTGACTGCAAAAGTTTTCAGAACGTATCATGCCTCTGAAGTTGTGAAGAATTATCTGGAAAAGGCGAATGCGTCGTCATCCGAGCCTTTGGTAGTAAAGAAGCATGTGGCCACTATGGCTAATCTTGAGGCTGCGATTATATGTAATCACAAACGCAAACCACCGAAGAATTGGAAAGAATCACTAGCAAAGAAAATCGAGAGATTGAACGCTCTCAGAAATTCACCTAAGAGAACGAAGAGTCTAAATGAAAGAATGCAAACGCTTCGGCTCAAAATTATGGAAATGAAGGCTACGCGTGACTATAATTTGCGAACTTCGTTGAAGAGCTACATTGACCCGCGGATATACTTTTCTTGGGGGAAAAGCGTTGAGTTTGACTGGAAACTCTACTATCCTAAAACCCTTCAGAACAAGTTCTCATGGGTTGAAAAACAAAAAGGGTAAGGGAGTTTTACAGAGACTCTTAGTTTCACTTTATTTTTATGATTGTTGGAGGCGCCCGCTTTTCCTTCACAGGAACTCTAACGGATAATAGACCTTGCGTGAACACTGCCTCAGCCTTTTTTGTGTTCACCTTTATTGGAAAGTGCAGATGGCCAAGAAACGTCAAGTCTTTTCTCTCAGCCCTCACTTGGACGAGGTCATCTTGCATTGCAAGCTCTATGTTCTTCTTGCTCACGCCCGGCAGTTCGATCTCCACGATGTAGTTTTCGCCTTTGTCGTCTAAGCAAGCAAATATCTGAGCTGGAACGGTTACTTTCTCCACTTTTTCTTCCTTCTTACTCATAATCTCTAGCTCCATCTCTACGTTTCAGTTTATACTTTAAAATGCTTGTGGAAACTACCGTCAATACCAAAAGAGACTTAAAGGCAACGTCTGAGAAGAACGTTTACCTATGGCGTTTGCACTTAACCCTGTCTCTTCCGACGTATGTAGATGGTCTTGTACCTTTCACAATCAGCTTGGAGGCAGTTCTTGCAGATCTGGTTGACTTCTTCAAACGAAGCCTCTTCCAACCGAACCTCATAACCCAACGACTTGTAGAGTTCCACTGCTTCGCTGAGGCGTGGTTCATCGGTTACAAACTGCCTAACCCACCCTTGTCGCTTCAACTCTTCCTCTCTCTGTGTTCCTCCGCCACAAGGCAAACTCAAAAGCGTTTCCTCAAAGATCGTATGAACAGGATTCTTGTATAAAAGTTGATAGTTTTCATTCTGTAATCTTAGTCAGAACCTACCCGCTCTAGGTTTAGCAATGTGTCTCTAATAGGCTCCAATTAGGGTGCGTGCTGTAAACAGAACATGACGTGATTCGTTGTTTATCCTATTGCTAAGACGCCTTCGAACACGTTTTCCTCAGGAACGCCCAACTCTCGCGCCAGCCAGAACTTGAGCAGCTTGGCGTCGCGTGGAAACTCTCCGTTATAAGTTAAGACGCGTCCGTCCTTCAAGGCGTCAGCCTGAAAAGACTTTTCGGCTTCCTTGAACAGGAATGAAACCGTTTCGGCGCCTTTAGCCAAAACCTTAAAGTCTTCCCACTGTTTGCAGCGCACAATGACTGGTGGTCCGCGAGCCGTGTGGGGCAACTCTTTAGGCGAAGACAACTCCTTGATGAGGTTGGCGACCTCGGTTTGAATTGAAGCCAAGCGTTCTTCAACCCGTTCGATTTTGGTTGACATCTCACCTGAAGGTCCTAACTTGCCTGTTATTTTGCCTAGTTCACCGATGAGGCGGTCTAGATCCTTTTCATGTTCCTTAAGAACGTTAATTATGAAGTCGAGTGCCTCAAGCGCCTCATTTTTGCTCGGCCTCTTCGCCATCTTTTTCACCAAGCGTCGCCAGGCTGGAATAATCACTAGTATACTGGTCGTATGCTTAAATAAACGTAGTGCATCAGAAAACAATATCAATGTAGAAGCATGTCCATACATACTGACAATAATAATCACGCAGTCAATGATTCATTTCATGTTTCAGATGCTTTGATGGGTTCATGGGCGGTTTTTCTGTTTTGTTGTGGCGGTTTACGTTGATGCTCCTCTGTTACTGCGTGTTTGTGCAACAATGCCTGCGCTTGATGGTTGGGAGGTTGCTTTCTGTTCATGTGTTATTAATTTGCCTGCAGAACTGTTAATAATAACTTCGTTTTGTATGGTGGGTTGGGTTTGTTCTGAAGCTGTCAATTGGCAGCGCTTGCTTCTATTGCCTTTACATTGAATAGAGGAGAACCTCTGTGTGTGTTGATGATGACAAATTGCGCTATAGCGTCATCATCAAGTTGGTTGTGCAGTGGGCGGGGAAACTTTGTGAAGAAGAAGGCGAGTATGTCTCAAGGCCTTCTTCTGCAATGGTTTTGGTGTTTTTATCAACCTAAGGGATATAATGTGGGGGCAGGAATTTTTGTTTAGTTGTTGTTGAACATACTGAACTTGTTCTGTTTGTCCTTTTGTTTTCTTTCTGATATTTAATGTGAATCTGTGTTGCTGACGCGCGTATTCTCTGACCAAGTTTGTTTTGAACACCGCTATGAAAGCATAGGACAGAGATGGGGTAGGCACCCGAGGATCCGACGGGGAGGACTTGAGATCGATCCTCTGGCGAAGACCTCATAAGGTTCAAGTCCCACCCCCCGCACCACCTATATTCATGCATCTCGCTCTGCTTGAAGGAAAAATTGCCTGTAAAAACGATGTCGTCTCAGCGGCTGATAAATGCAGGATGATTTAAGCGACGTAGGTGAGGACCTAAATTTGAACCCCGACCAACCAATGACGGACCGCAGGTTGGAGGAACAAGTGTTAAGAGAAAAAAAACACTAACCTTCAACCAGAGGGTCTGAAAATGAAGGGCATAGTTGTTTATGATACCTCCTACGGAAACACCAAGAAAATCGCAGAAACCATTGTAGAGACACTGAAAGAGTCTGGAATAGAAGTTGACCTCTTCGACGTGAAAGACGTAAAGAAGCTAAGCGCAAAAGACTACAATTTTCTGATTCTCGGTTCTCCAACCCGATTTGGGACGATGAGCTTTGCAATCAGAGGTTTTTTGGGCAAGGTGAAGAGTGAGGAATGGATGAACAAGCCTTTCGCAGCCTTCGACACTGAAAATCCTGAAAACGTTGAGAAGAAACAAGGCAGTGCAGCTGAAAAGATTGCTGAAAAGCTCATAGAAAAGAAGATGAACCAACTGTTGCCAGTTCTGAAAGCCCTTGTGCATGAAATGAAGGGACCACTCGTAGAAGGCGAAGTCGAGCGGACAAAAGAGTATGCAAGGAGCCTCGCTGCTAAATTGAAGGAACAAAAAGTTTGAAGAACAACTTCTATCCGACGGACCAAACCCCCTGCTGTTTTGTTTCGGGTGCGCCCCTACTTGAGTCAGAAATCAGTCTGGGTAGGTAATTGGTTCAGATTCCATCGGAACAACGAGACGTATTCTTTTGGTCTTTGAAGAGTCCCTCGTCGAGCTGTACGTATATGAGGGTGTTTTCGATTCTTTTGTGGTCTAAGATTTGTTTGACGTGTAGGGCGTCTTTCGTTCGTTTGTATTCGTCTGCGGGGTTACGTAGACTTTGATTCATCGAACAGTCTGTTGATAAATTTACATCCACGATTTTCTGGGGGATTGTGAAAACACATTTTGGTGGGTTCTTCCTTTGAGAATCTTAGACAGCCCCAACATTGGCTAAACACACGAACCTTGTGCTGGTTTCTGTACTCTCTGCATAATTCGATAGCTTTCTCTAGGGGAATTAAACTGCTGTCAGACATGGAGTAGCAATTCTCGCCAGAAGCTTAAATCGCTTTGGCTCTGAAAAGATGGGCAATTCAACGTGGGGGATGAAACTTTGCTACAGACCATCAATCAACCCGCCGCACCACCTATGGAAAAACTCTCGGTGGGTTCAGACGGATGATGTTGACCATGCCAGAGGTGTTAGCGTCAATGTTTTGGCTTCCTGAAGATTTTAGTCGCGTTGAAAGTCTCACACGATGGTTGGAATTATGAAAGCGAATACAAAAAGGAGGTCAAGAAAGTTACCGAAAGAATAAGCTATCATTGAGGCGAATACAGAGTTGGTTCTCTGAGCTATCCAGCCGTTAATGAAACCTCCAAGCAAAACAAGAGGAACAGTAGTAAAAACTAAAAGGAACTCAAAGTAAGCAAGCCAGAAATATGCCAATGCGATTGTACCAAAGAGAAGTGACTGAAGTAGATTGGCAAATAGAGTCGAGAACCTGTTTTCAAAAGATTTCAAAAGAAAACCTCGAAAGAAAAGCTCTTCTGTAAGAGGGCTGAGGATACAAAATCCCAGAGCTGAAGCCGGGAAATATTGCCATACATTATATTTGGTAATCCCGCTGTAACTTAATTGTAGTTTTGCCTCAACGACCATGGAATTTAGAGGATTGAAATTGGTAATGAAGGTTATTAGAAAGTTAGCTAGTATAACTAGTATCCCAAGTATAATGCCCCAACAAATGTAAATGGGATGAACAGGCTTTCTTATCCTTATCTCTTTCCAATATTCCTTTTTAACGAAAATCAGAGAGAACATGGCATAAAGCAGCATCCCTATGAGAAAGAAATTGAAAGATTTAAGAAAGACTCCAGTAGAAAGGAAGAGAGCAATCAAAGCGAACAGGAATAAGGCAGCTCCCAAATCTCGGTGAGCCGTTCTCCCAAGAATGCTCTTAAATATGTTTGTCTTCATTTCTCCATCCCACAGAGAGTGCTATGCCTAACATTCTATAAGCGAACTTGTTATTATCTTTCAACATACACAACAAAAGAACAAAAGAAGGGGATTTTGCAGGAGACTGTGGAGACATCGCCACTTCTAGTAGGGGTTCAAATCCCCCACCCCATCACAACCATCCATTGTGTTTCACCGAATCTTGAGACTTTGTTTTGGCTTCGCGCGATAGTTATCCTGAGACTACGATTGAGACTGAGGCGTGAGCTTCGGAATCTGGCGCAACACTGTAATCTTGATGATGTTGAAGACGTGAAGAGATGTGTAACCGAGAAACAGGCTGGTGATGGGTTCAAAAGCAGCAGGGTTTGAATATGCGACAGACATGGAATTCTTAAAGCTCTTCAGGAAACCAAAATAATCTTTCTTTTCCTTTTGACTTCTGCTCTGTGGAAGTCGACAGGAGGCCATTGATTGGTTACGTGGACGGTTCATGGTCAAGTGTGTGCGTTGCGGTCAACAGGTGACGAAAGGCTCCCACGTTCGGAGTCATGGTTCCAGAAGAGTTAAAAGCTTAGCGCCGGGGGCGTCAGTGCTGAGTAGATGGGTCATTCTTGCTCGACAAAGAAGTAAACTGCGTCAGTGCATCCTCACGTTTCTTCTCGTAGTTATTTTCCAGTAATTGCTTCAATCGCTCATAGGTGATCTGATCGATAGACTTGTTCTGAAAAAGTTCCTCAAGTCTTTCTAATTCCTTATTGAAGGCTTCTTTTTGTTTCAACCTTTTTCTAACGTACTTGCCCATAAGTTTCTTTAATTTTCTTTCCGCGAGTTCCTCTTTTCTTGCATAGTAAAACACGAGCAATGCCAAAATACCTACAAAAATCCCCAAAGGAAGAACAAAGAAGTAGAAATAGGACGCTTCCATGGCAACTAACTAACTAAAAGACAGAAATAAACCATTTATAAATCAAAGCTAAGAATCGGGTATTAGTAAATTCGATTCAGTGCATATTCAAGGTGGCAGCAGTCACTGCACTCTACCCCGAAAATCTTTCTTTTCTATATTTTTCGCGCGCGCTAGTTTGCGTTTTGGAAGCCTCAGTCGTCGAAGCCGTCTGGACTGTTTTTGTTCATCACATTCTTTATATGAAAACGTGTCTGCTTTGTTTAGAGGAGGTGTGCACTTGGGCGTTAACTTGCGTGATTTGGTGCCTAAGACAACGGTTTCGCTTGAGAGTTTGAGTGGCAAGTGCATAGCTATCGACGCTTACAACGCCTTGTATCAGTTTCTCGCCATCATTCGTCAACCAGATGGCACTCCTCTTAAGGACCGAACCGGCAGAATCACGAGTCACCTTAGTGGCTTACTGTACAGAACCTCTAACCTCGTGGAGATGGGCATCAAAGTTGTCTACGTTTTTGACGGCGTACCTCCAACCCTCAAGGAGGTGGAAATCAAGCGTAGAGCTAGGGTGAAAGAGGAAGCTGTTGTCAAATACGAGAAGGCATTGCAGGAGGGCAGAATGGAAGAGGCGCGTACGTATGCGCAGATGACCTCGAAGTTAAAAGACTACATGAGAGACGACGCCAAACGACTGCTCAACCTCTTAGGCATTCCATGGATTCAGGCACCCAGTGAAGGCGAAGCCCAGGCCGCTCATCTCGCCAAGAAACGTGACGCCGACTTCTGTGCCAGTCAGGACTACGACAGCCTCCTCTTCGGTGCGCCTCAACTCGTGCGAAACGTGACCATAAGCGGAAGGAGAAAACTGCCAAGAAAAAACGTGTATATTGAGGTTGTGCCGGAAGTGGTGGAACTCGACAGGGTTCTAAGTGAATTAGGTATTTCACACGAACAACTCGTCGACATCGGCATGCTTGTTGGCACAGACTTCAACCCCGAAGGTGTGAAGGGCATAGGACCCAAAACTGCGCTACAACTCATAAAGGAACACGCAAGCCTCGAAAGACTTTTGCCAGCCCTCAAGACTGCAATGCTTCCGGTCAATCCAGCAAAAATACGTGAAATATTCCTCCACCCAGAAGTTTCTGACAACTACCACCTAACGTGGAAAGAACCCGACGAAGAAGGCGTAATCGAGTTCATGTGCGGCGAAAGAGACTTCGACCAAGACCGTGTTACGAAAGCATTAGAAAAAATGAGCACGGGCATCAAGAAACAGAAGAGCGCAACAAGCCTCGAACAATGGTTCAGCTAAAATAGAACAGCCCCTCACAACCGGTGCCCATATTTCCCAGTTAAAGGCACAAACGCTACGCCGCCCAGATTCTCCTCAACCAATCTTGAATCCATCTTCCTAACACGGACCAAAGTCTGATAAAGATAGGTTCCACCCACCGGAATGACCAGAACTCCACCAGTTGCCAATTGATCGGTCAAAGGCTGAGGAATATCCGGCGCAGCAGCTGTAACCAAAACACGATCATAAGGAGTCTCTGACGCGTATCCTTCTGAACCGTCTGCACAGATCACGGTGACACGGTTGCCGTAACCCGCTTTCTCAAGGTTCACTCTCGCCGAATCAGCCAGTTGACGGACAATTTCTACAGTGTAAACGTGACCCCACTTTTCCGGAGCCATGTCACTTGGAGCCACAATCTCAGCTACGGTTGCGGCGTGCCATCCAGACCCTGCCCCGACCTCCAAGACCTTGTGGCCCACTTCCAACTCGAGAGCTTCGTTCATTATTGAAACCATGTTTCGCCCGACTAGACACAGCTAGCCTAATCGTGTGGCGCCGAAATGGTTTGTCCCGAACCAATTGGAAGCGGAGAGTCAACAGCACAGTAGGCTTTCAGATTGTCGGGAAGGAACAGTTCACGGTTCACTTGACGTATTGCGCGAATCACTCGGGGCGAACGCAGTATGCCCTCTGCAACCAAGTTCTGAACTAGTTGCTCCCAATCCCTCATAGGCATCTGTTAATCCTCCAAGAAAATAATACTGGTGAGAAGCGCCTAAAGACTTTGCTAGGATTACTTAACAGTCACCGATTTGGCCAGGTTTCTGGGCATGTCTGGGTCTTGTTCTCTCTTGATTGCCATGTAGTAGGCGAAGAGCTGAAGTGGAATCACATAGAGGATGGGTGAAAGAATCTCTGGTATCCCTTTCGGCACCTCGATTACGTCGTCAGCCAACCTTTTGAGCTCTTCGTCGCCCTCTTCCATAACAAGAATGATGGAAGCGCCGCGAGCCTTCATTTCCATAATGTTGCTCACAATGGTCTTGTGAGTCTCATCCTTCGGACAAACAAAAACAACAGGAAAGCCTGATTCAATGAGGCTGATGGGTCCATGCTTGCTCTCCCCAGCAGGATAAGCAATAGCAGGAACATAAGCAATCTCCAACAGCTTCAGTCGGCCTTCAAGCGCGGTTGCTGAACTAATGCCGCGACCCAGATAGAAGAAGCATTGCCTGTCGTGATATTTTTCGGCCAGCTGCTTAATCTTGTCTCCTTGAGTCTTCAAGATTTCTTCTGCTATGACAGGAATCTGTTGCAGTTTCTTTTCCAGAAACTCAATTTCTACGTGAGAGACCTTTCCCCTCTTTTTGGCTAGTCTCAAAGCCAGTTGAGCTAGGACTGAGAGTTGTGAAGTAAAGGTTTTGGTTGCTGCCACGCCTATCTCTGGACCCGACTGCTGACAGACGTAGACTCGGGCTACACGCGTGAGGGTTGAACCGATAACGTTGGTCAGTCCTAGAATGGTGGCGGCTCGTAGACGCGCGTGTTCAAGCGCTGCCAAAGTGTCAGCCGTTTCACCAGACTGACTAACAAACAGTATGGTGCTGTCTATGTTAACCGACCTTCCGTGTTGTTCAACAAACTCAGACGCGATTATTGGGTGAGTGGCCAAAAACGCCAGTTTAGAGAACATATACGAAGCGGCTAGGCAAGCATGATAGGAAGTTCCGGCTGCAACCAGAAAGACTTCGCCGGCGCGGTCGAGGAACTCCGTCATAAGCTCTAAGAATTGGTCCTGCAGCCTCAAAGTGTTCCTAAGTGTAAGTGGCTGTTCGTAAATCTCCTTCAGCATAAAGTGTGGGTACCCCTGCTTCTCAGCCATCTCGGGGCTCCAGTCGAGGGTTTCAGGCTCCCTGGAAACGAGTCTCCAATCGTCTAGCCTTCGGATTTCATATCCTTTGTCGTTGAGAACCACGAGCTCGCCGTTCTCGATCACTACGGCTCTGTTTGTCAAGGGCAAGAATGCCGGTATATCAGAAGCACAGTAGACCGCGTCTTCACCGACGCCGATGACTAGGGGACTCTCTTTTCGGGCGCAAACAATTGTATCTGGCTCTTTTTTAGAGACAACTGCGATGGCGTAGGAGCCGTCAAGTCGATTCGCAGCTTCTCGGACCGCGTCAACAAGCGGCAAGCCTTCCTTAAGTTTTTCCTCGATGAGATGCGGAATCACTTCAGTGTCAGTTTTTGAACGGAAAACATGTCCACGGTTTTCCAGTTCGATTTTTAGTTCTGCGAAGTTCTCTATGATTCCGTTGTGGACCACGGCAACCTCTTGGCTGCAATCCATGTGAGGATGAGCGTTAACGCGGTATGGTGCTCCGTGTGTCGCCCATCTGGTATGACCTATGCCAACGCGCCCTGGGAGGTCGTCGAGATTGAGTACGGCGTGAACCGTGTCGATTTTTCCAACGTCTTTTTTGATGTGTACTCTGCCCTCGTTAACTGTGGCTTCGCCAACTGAGTCGTAGCCTCGATACTCCAAACGTTTCAAAGCCGCATGAATCAGTGGCGCGACATCACTGTTCTTAAGAATGCAGCCGAATATTCCACACATCGCTTAACCCTTCCTCTCTAAAAACCAGCAATATCCTGGTTGCCCTGAAGTCTATTGATTCCACTAAATAACCGCATGGCTGTGTATAAGCATTTTTAAGAAAACCGTGGTATTGTTAAAATGTAATTCTCAACGGATTTTGAATGTGGATGGTGTGAAGAGAAACGACCATTAAAAAAATTTTTATAAAGGAATCGCCCTTTTATTACCGCCATGAAGAAGAAACTTTTGCTGAGCGGTGAACCTCCAAAGTACGAGGCTAAGGACATCGTCCTTTTTGAGCGCCCAGAGACGTTAAAGGCTGTTTTGAACAAGTTGAGTTGGCAGATTCTTGAGCTGCTAAGCACTGGTGAAATGTATCCCATAGAGATTGCGAAGAAGCTGGATGTGCACGAGCAGAAAGTCTACTATCACATCCGAAAACTCACCGAGGCCGGAGTCATCAGGGTTGTGAGAGAGGAAGATAAGAAAGGCGCCACAGCAAAATATTATCAGGTGTCTTTTCCAGCCTTCGGCGTGGAGCTTCCCTTCGGACACCGCAAAATCGCATTGCTTTCGGCTCCAGGCCTAGACAAAAAATTGAAGCAGTTTTTCACTCCGCTCTTAGAAGACGGCTTGTTCGACGGAAAAATTGTGGTTGGCAGTCCCGATGAGCATGGACCCTTTAAGGCTAGAGCTCGGGATGGCCATTACGCTGCTTACTTAAGCCTTTTCCTTGGTCAGTTCGTGCGGTTCCCCGAGGATTTTGTTGTTAAGCTTGATGTTGATGTGAAGGTGGAGAAGGAGGAGAAAAACAACCTAATTTTAGTAGGCGGTCCCGGCACGAACTTGCTCACGCAGGAGATAAACGAATTTTTGCCAATACGGTTTAATATGACGTCAACAGAGCAAGGCTTTCTTTTTGGTGGATTGGTTTCTCAGATGACCAGAAACATTTACACGGGCGACTCAATAGGAATATTGGCAAAAATAGCGAACCCTTGGGATAAGAGCAAACGAATCATCGTTATCGCTGGCAACAAGGCTGTGGGAACCAAGGCTTGTGTGTTGGCGTTGACAAAGTTTTGGAAGGAAGCCCTAAAAAACTTCAACGGGGATGAGCGCTTCGCCACTGTGATTAAAGGCTTCGACTTAGACGGCGACGGCAAAGTAGACGCAATAGAAGTTCTCGAATGAGTTTCTCTGAAAAAGCTGAGGATGAGCACATTGAAAATAGGCGACGTGGTTGTTAGCAAAGTCACCGATGCCGAGGACATGAAACGTTTTGCAGCGGAGTTAAACATTCGAGGGAAAGGTTTTATCATCAAGCCCAACTGGAGCAACGCCAACACCTACACGTCAGCTAGGGTACTCGATTTTCTTTTTAATTGCCTTGAAGGCAAGAAGACTGTTGTTGAGGGTTACACCGCATGGCGAAACGAACTGAACAAAGGACCCGAACCTCAAGACTTCATCACGCCGAAGAACGCGAAGAGAAAGTGGAAATGGATCAAAGAACAAGATGCGTGGTTTTTGAGATACAGCCGAATTGAAAAAGTCCTCAAGGAACACGGTGTGGACTATGTAAACATAACAGAGGAAGTCTGGAACTGCAGAACTGTTGCCAAAGGGGAAATTCAGAGGATAGTTGAGGAGAGATTTGATCCGCTCAAGAATGAGGAAATGTATGGGTTCGTGCCAAACAAAGTCTACGAACTTAGAGGTCGCTCGTTGATTAGTCTGAATTGGAGCCGCAAGACGCGAGAGATTATGTCACTCTCCACAAAAAATCTGTTCGGTTTGATCCCGGATCCTGCAAGATACGGCAGGTGGCATGGAAAAAACGACTCATTGCTGCCTCAGAGCATTGCGGACATTAACAAGCTCTACAGAAGCCTCTTCCAGCCCTGTTTCTGGATAAACGAAATCCGTGACCGCGAACTTCTCGTTGGGAGCGAGAATTCGGTTCAAGCCGACGCTGTGACCGCTAGTATAGTGGGCGTTGATCCAAAGAAGATTGAGTACTTGAAACTCGCATCCGGGGTGTTCGGCGGGTACGACGAAACTCTCCTTGCTAGTTTGGAGCTGAAACTGGAATCTCCATGAAAGCAATAGAACTCATAAGCGCACATGGACACAGAAACGTTCAATCAACCAACAGGACAACATTCGAAATAACCAAGGAAAACCATCTAACCAAACGTGGAGACTGCATCATTGCTGTGGGTGCAACAAAGGGCGCAGTAGACTTGACCCCGAGATTTAAGACAGTTGCATGCGGCGAGGGTGCACTAATAACGATAGAGATTAAGGCTGGCGGGGAAAAGGAAACCTTGAAGGGCTGGGGCACTTCTAGGCTTCTCTTGACACATTCTACGGACCTTGTAATTAGAAAAAGCGACTACGTTTGCAATCGTACTCTGGCAATAAGGGCTGACAAGGCAGCCTGCGACCTTTCAAGAAGACTTGTTGAAAAGCTTCAGAACCCAAATCAAAAGGTAAAGATAAAGTTGACGGCTAAGAGCGCTACTTAATTCTGGCGTCAACCGCAACCTGCCAAGTGAAGGGCGCCACGCCTCGAACAATTTTCGAATGTAAGATTTTCTCCACTTCGCGATTTGTTTGTTTCACGGCTTCTGTGAGCTTATTTTTAGCCGTTTCTAAGGGTTCTGGTTTGTTGGCAAATTCATAATAGTGTATAATACCGCCCTTGGCTTTGATGGCTTCACAAGCGGTGTTCACATACTCTATTGCCTTTTCGGGCAGGTTCATGATGACATGGTCTACAGCGCCTTTCAACCTTTCTCCGACAATTTGCCTCACATCGCCCAGAAGAGGGGTGATCTTTGTATCAACTCTGTTCACAACGATGTTCTTCTTCAAGAGTTTAAAGGCTTCAGGGTTCACTTCAGTGGCGTAAACATGCACGTTCCTGTGCTTCTTTGCGATGAGGACGGAGAAGGGTCCTACCCCAGCGAACATGTCGAGCACTGTTTCGTCTTCCTCAACCTGTGACGCCACTCGATTGTGCTCATAAGATAATCGTGGTGAAAAATAGGCTTTGGCCAGGTCAACGTGAAAAAAGCAGCCGTATTCCCTGTGAACTGTTGCCGTCTTGTCTATGCCAGCTATTGTTTCAAACTCCCTAAGACGATACTCTCCGCTTACAGCACCAGCTTTAGCCAAAACAGTGCTCAACCGCCTGTTCGTCGCCAGAATAGCATGGCCCAAAATCGTTCTGTACTCTTTCAGTTCCGGTGGAATCCCAATTACGGCTATGTCGCCTACGAAGTCGATGGCGTGGGGCAGATTTGCCAAGAGGTGCGGAGGCAGTTTGTCGCTAAGCAGGTTGACAAGTTTGGGTGGACGCTCACCACGTTCAGGAAACTCGCGCTGGAGAACCTCGAATTTGGGCAAGTTTGTCTCTAACTCTTTGAGGTCAGTTTTTTGCGGTTCTCGAATCAAGGGAATGTAAAGATAATCTTGCTGGCGCTGAACTCTCAGTTTCATGTTGAGGAGGCCGAGCCTCTCTGAAGTGGCTATGGCTTTTTCGCCGTATGTTTTCGCAACCCTTATGCATGGCGTCTTTGCCACGTTTTTCACCAGAATATTACCTTTTCTGGTGTCAGCTCTATTACGCAGCGAACTTTTGAATCAAACAGTGGCTTGCCCGTGGAGTCTCGTCCCCGCTCATCCAGCTTTACGTATTCTATTCCTTCGGTCTTGTGGGCAATATTGAACGAGCGATTGTACTTTTCTTTATGTCGCTGCGTCAACTTGACAAACTGTTTCTGGTCCTCAACAATGCTTCCTCTTCCACGAATTATAACAGTTTCTTCCCCGCCGTAAACAGCCAAAGCCACGTTGTTGTTTCTCTTTATGTTGCGAACCTTCACTGATTTTCTGTCTGTTTGAACGTGAACCTTTCCATCATCATACGTAAACCATACTGGAACAACATGAGGCTTGTTTTCAACGTCAACTGTCACAAAACTAGCCAGCCACTCACGTTCCATGAAACTAGTCACTTCAGTCAGATTCTTCGGCATAATCATTCACAATAAGCACATCTTTTATTTGGTTTACTCTGACTTAAAGTATGAACGTGGTCGGATAGAAAATAGGGTAGACTGTCTTGAGTCAAGTGAAGGTTTCGGTTCAGTGTGTTTCAAAGAGCTTCCATACAAAAGAAGGAATGAAAGTTGACGCTCTACAAAACGTATCTTTCGATGTTTTTGAACAAGAATTTGTCTGCGTGGTCGGTCCAAACGGTTGCGGAAAAACCACGCTGCTCCGAATAATCGCTGGCTTAGATGAACCAACGTCTGGGCGAGTTTTGATTGATGGAGAAGAAACAAAAGCGGGAAAGGCTGGGTTGATATTTCAGGAATTCTCCCTGTTCCCTTGGCGAACAGTTATCGACAACGTGAGATTCGGGTTGGAAGTTCGTGGAGCTGAGGAAGATGAGAGCCGAGAGATAGCGCAGAAGTATATTGACCTAGTGGGCTTGACTCAATTCGAGCAAACATATCCTCATGAACTTTCTGAAGGGATGAAACAGAAGGTGGCCATAGCCAGAGCCCTGGCAACTAATCCGCCCGTCTTACTCCTAGATGAACCCTTCGCCTTTCTAGACGCTCAAACCCGAAACCTCATGCAAGAAGAATTCTTACGAATATGGGAAAAAGAAATGAAAACCGTGATCTTCGTGAGCCACAACGTCGACGAAGCCACATACCTTGCTGACCGTGTGGTGGTTCTAACAGCTAGACCCGGCAGAGTTAAGACTGTTGAAGAAATAAGATTTGAGCGACCGCGGAGTCGCACTTCTCATTTGTTTGTTAAGAAAAGAGAGGAAATACTGAAATTCTTGCAAAAAGAAGTTAGACTAGTTTAATTCTCACACCCTGACTTCTTGGCGCCATCTGAAGAAGCGTTTCTCCGTCTGCAAAAACATTTCGTTCATCACAAGCCCTATCAGACCTATGGTTATCATGCCAACAATGATGACGTCTACTCGTAGCAGTTGTGTGTAATTCCATATTAGTCGCCCTATGCCAACCATCTCTCCCCCAATTATCTCAGCTGCAAGAATGCACATCCAACCCACTCCGAGACCGATTCTCATACCTGCTGCAACTTCAGGCAGTGCACTAGGCACAACAACCTTGAACACGGTCGTGGCCTTTTTGGCGCCTAAAGTCTTAGCCACATCGACAAGCACTGGGTTCGTCCTTTTTACGGCCGCAATTGTGTTTAGCAAGATTGGGAAAAAAGCTCCTAGCCATATTATAAAAATATAGCGTGAATAACCTGTGAGGAGTATTAGGGCTAATGGAATCCATGCTATTGGGGGTATAAATCGTATTGGTTCGAGGACTGACCTTGAAGAGTCGTAAATGAGTGGCTTCAACCCCATTACTAATCCAAGTGGAAACCCAACTGCAATTGCGACTGCGAAGCCTGCTAGGACTCGTAGAACGCTGGCTCCAGAATGCTCCAACAAGGTGTGTCCCTCAACATCTCCCACAGTGGCAATTTTCACAAAGGCTGCTTCAAAATCAGAAAAACTCGGAAAGTAAGCTGAATTGGCAGCCCGGGCGGCGAATTCCCAGAATAAAGTGACAACGATGATGAGTGTTATATTGAAGAAAATTTTTTGATATGCGGAAGATTTGTTTTCATGAACCTTACGGGGCACTTGCTTCCACTTCCGCCAAGAGTTTCATGTCAACAGCATTGTTAATGAAATCGTCTACATCGGGCACATTTGTCGACGCTATTTTGTCCTTTTGTATAAGATAGTTGACAAAGGTCTTCATGCTTGTGGTGTTTACGTTATAGTCCCATATCATTCTTTTCCAAGATTCCTGAACTACGTCCAAGGTTTTGCCGGTTCGGTTAGCGAAGATAGCCATCGCATCGTCAGGCTGTTGTGTAACGTATTTCATCGCTTTAAGGTGAATTTTGATAAGTTTCTTTGCTAAGTCAGGCTGCTCTCTAAACATTTCGCCTGACACATAAAGAACACAACACTGATGACTGGGCAAGATGTCGTGAGACGTGTAAACAACGTGGCCTAAACCTTTTACCACAGCTTCTGCAGCGAAGGGTTCCCATGCAATGTAAGCGTCGATCTCGCCCCTCTCGAAGGCCAAGGGCAACAATGAAGGACCACCATAAGCGACATGAATTGTGGTTATGTTTGATTGCTCCTCAACCATGCCAAGCAACGAGTCTTGAATGGTTCCAATACCTGGCGTTCCAACTTGTTTCCCGTCAAGGTCCTGTGCCGTGTAAATGTTGGATTTTGCGACTATGGCTGAACCCTCTAGGTTTGCTGAAGCCACTACGACGAAGTCTGTCCCCAAAGACTTCGATATGAGCGCTGGAACCACTCCCACATAACCCGCGTCTAGGTCGCCAGCGGCAAAGGCCAGCATTTCTGTGGGACCATTTACGTATTCCATTCGCACTGGCCGGATGCCCTCCTCAACGTAGTAGCCCTGGTAGTAAGCTACGTAAAACGCGATTTGATGGATATCAGCTACTAGATATCCGAAGCGCACGGGTATCAAGTAGCCTGCGTCATAACCGGTTTTATATCCCACGTAATACCCCAAACCAAAGAAAACCAGCGATGATACTATCACCGCAACCAAAAGAACGGCAGATGACTTTCTAGGCTTGCCTCCAAGCGTATGGAACACCACATGGGTTCGCTTCATTTAATGGTTTGGTTTTTATGAAAGTAACTGCTCATGGACTTGTATTAACCTTTTTGACACGTTTTAGTTTCAAAACGGTTCAAATAGTTTAGCTAATGTCTCAGAATTTATATGTTGAATCGTAGAATACAAGGAGAAAATGGTGTTAGAAAAATGGAATTAAAAGACATAATGGTCCAGAACGTAGTCACAGTCGAGTCAGACAAGTCGGTGAAAGAGGCAGCCAAGCGCATGAACCTATACGAGATCGGATGCTTAATAGTGGTGGACAGAGGTAAAGTCGTTGGAATATTGACCGAACGAGACATCTTAACAAAAGTTGTGGAGACTTCAAAGAACGCTGCGAAAACCAAGGTTAGTGAAATCATGTCAACCAAACTTGTGGTCGGCACCCCTGACATGGACGTTGTCGATGCGGCGAGGCTGATGCTTCAGAAAAAGATCAAAAAACTCCCAGTTGTGACTGACAGCAAACTTGTCGGTTTGGTAACTTTCACGGACATTGTTCGTACAGTGCGTATGGAACCAGAGATGATGAACGCTATAAAAGAATTAACAAAAAGCGGATGGTTGCCTCCAAAAAGCATGAAGAATATAATCGAGTTTTACATAGCCTGAGCCACTTTCACTCCTTTTCATTTAGAAGTTCACGAAGGCTATTTTCCGCTCTGGTATTTGCTCAGCCACTTTCTTGCTTTTTGAAGTTTTCTGGAAGACCAGGCTTGTGACTTGATAGAGATTTTTCTTTCCGCTGGGATTAAGTTAAACACGGTGCATTCTACGTAGTTTGCGCTCAAACAGAAGCTTGTGGCCTGTTTTTCAGTGACCCTTCGACGAAAACCAACGCCAGCACACCAAAGCCCTCCAAGGTGCGATACTCCGGCACCAGAAGCCTGTGTGTAATCCAAAAAAGGGCAGACTTCCTGTTCTGAGATTGGCTCTTTCTCGTGTGAAGGCAGTTTTCTCCTAAAAAGCCTCAGTGCCCGACACTTCCATGTATATTTATTCCTGATAAATTAAGTATAGACTACTAAGAAGAGGTATTTTACCTTCTCCACGTTTGCTCTCAATGAAGAATCGGAAACTCTTAAGCATTTAGGATTTTTGGGCTGAAAGGACAAGAAGCATCGGGTCCTAGATAGTCTCCATGAGTGATATATGCGGTGTATCTACAACCGCCGCATAGTCCACTGTAAGCGCATATTTTGCCAGAACCTTTAGCGCTTTTCGGTTTCTGAATCGGTTGGTGAAGTTCCAGAATAATTATTGGAGCGCCTGTAGGCTGCTTATGGCTCTGGTGCTAGATAGTTGAAAGGCTGAAAAACAAGATTTTATGGTGGGCCCGAATAGGTTTAAATCCTCGTTTAAATTCCCCATGTCAGACATTTTGAAAGCGTTTTCAGCCTCAGCGTGTTTATGCTCGTGATAATGCCCATATCAATACCCACAAAACAGCCACAACTGTAAGTGTTGCAATAAGTAAAATCCCCAACTTTCCAGTGGTCTTTAACAACCCAGCAATCAAGACAATGCCAGACGCTAGAGTTATGATGAGAAAACTAATAGCATAGAATGGCATATACTGTGACGGAATAAGTTGATAACGTCAGACTACGGAAAAAATTAAGCTATTTATGATAATTAGCCCCACTGCCACTTTTTGATAGCGGTAAAACCCTTCGAGCCTTTTTTCTTTAGCGTGATAAGCAAGTATTTTTTCAACAAGGCGCTGTCTATACTTTGGTAGCAGAAACATTACTGCGACAAAACATGAGGCAACGATAGCAGTAGCCAAAAACAAAGGCATATGTTGAGGTTCAAAATAAAGGTACCAAACAGTATAGATGATTACAAAACTTGTAGCCAGAATTGCAAAAAGCCAGTCTCTACGCGAAACTCGTGTAACCAATTCTTATCCAATCCAATTGATAACAAAATAGAAAGATTTTAAGCCTTTCTAAGTCACTCAAGTGTAAAAGAGAAGCCCGCATTTTCAATGTTCAAAGGATAGACATACTTTCGAAGCGATGGAAACTAGAATGAGAATAATCCTAATATAAAAAATTAGGAATAGCGAGCCCGAATAGGTTTAAATCTTGGTTTAAATTCCCTATGTTGAGCGTTCTATATAGACATAGAGGAATCGCTGTTTGAGCCTTTCTTTTGATCGCCTTGCAGACATCTATGACAGAACTCGTGGACTACCACAAGAAATTATGGAAAAGTTAGTAGAGATGCTGGTTCACGAGCTAAAATGTTATGAACGAATTTTAGATGCAGGTGTCGGCACGGGTAGATTTGCTAAACCCTTACAAGACCTCGGATTTGACATTGCGGGTTTAGATATTTCTGCAAAAATGTTAAAGAAGGCTACAGAAAAAGGTGTAAAAAGGGTCGTGCTGGGGGATATCTGTTGTCTCCCTTTCAAGGATCGTTCCTTCAACGCCACTATAAGCGGGTCTGTTCTTCATCTTATTAGGAATTGGGAAACAGCTTTGCGAGAAATAACAAGGGTTACACGGAATGTGTTGGTATCTCCAGCGTACACAACTCCTAACCCCCTTCATGAGAAATACCAAGAACTTCTGAGAAAATACGGTTACGTGGCTCCACAATGTGGGGTTTCAGAAGCAGAGTTAAAGAGCATAATTCAACCAACGAAATCTGTACTTGCTGTTTCTGACATAGCGTTTGAAGCAGACAGAACTTTGTCCATGTTCGAAAACAAAGGCAGTTCATATCAACTAGAAATCCCAGACGAACTTCACCGTCAAGCAATTGAAAGGTTAAGAGATCAATTTTCGGGAAAAATCTACTATCGATCAATCGAGATTGTCACATGGGACGTTGCTAAATTGAAAACTTTCCTTGGAATAGGTCCTTAAGCTTCAAAAATGGCGAAAAGAAGAGTGTCGGTGAGGATGCTTCTAACTTTTTGCGTCAACATACGAGTTTCAAACCTGATAATAGCATCAACAAGCAGCAGTGCTAACCTCGAGTTTAAACTCTTTTCGAAAGCAGTTTCTTGGCGGGCCCGAAGGGAATTGAACCCTTGACCTACGGATTAAGAGTCCGCCGCTCTACCTTGCTGAGCTACGGGCCCTTCACAACCAGCCTATATTGCACATTTTAAATGGGTTTATTAAGTTTAATCTTTTGAAGATAAGGGATAGGAGCGAAACTCTTTGGGAGAACTTGTGTTCATTGGTCTAGGCCTCTACAGCGAGAGAGATATATCACTTCATGGTATGGAGGAGGCTAAAACGGCTGAGACCCTATTTGCCGAGTTTTATACCAGTCTCATGTCGGAACTCAACCTTTCTAAGCTGGAAAAACTTGTAGAGAGAAGAGTAACCGTGATTTCTAGACGTGACCTAGAGGAAGACTGCGGAAAAAGGATTTTAGAAGCGGCAGAGAAGGGCAAGACTGTTTTGTTGGTTCCAGGCGACCCGTTAATCGCCACGACTCATGTCGACCTGCGGATTCGTGCAGAGAGGCAAGGAATCGAGACCAGAGTGGTGCACGGAGCCTCGATTGTTTCAGCTGTCATGGGGCTGTCGGGTCTGCAGAACTACAAATACGGTCGAAGCGTAACTGTTCCCTTCTCAAATCAAGGCTCTGTCGCAGAGACGCCCTACAACGTGATAAGAGCAAACAAGAAGTTGGGTCTTCATACACTCTGTTTCCTAGACATCAAGGTTGAGGAAAAACGGTATATGACCGTCAAAGAAGGGTTAGAAGCGCTCCTACGCGTAGAGAAGCAAAGGCACCAGCGAGTTGTCACACCAGACACGATAGCGGTCGGCGTAGCCAGAGCAGGTTCCACTTTTCCAGTTGTCAAGGCTGACTGCATAAATGAACTTCTGAAATTCAACTTCGGGGCTGCTCCTCACTCGCTTGTTTTTCCTGGCAGTCTGCATTTTATGGAGGCAGAGGCGCTAATAACGTTGGCTATGGCGCCAGAAACCGTTAGGAAGCTGGTCAAATGACTCTTAAAGAACTCACATCAAAGTATATTCGCAACAGTGAAACAGTCTTGTCTGAGATGAAAATGGCTCAAGACGTGTTGGTCATTGACGAGGAAAAAATCAGGGGCATAATTGAAGACGCCAGACGGTATTTGAATGACGCCAAATACTATGAGGAGAGAAACAAGTTGGAAACGAGTTTGGCGTCTATAGCGTATTGCGAGGGTTTGCTTGACGCCCTGCGTCTTCTAGGTGTGGTGGAGTTCACATGGCCAAGCGGGAGCGAAAAGTGACAAAGAAAAGTAAGGTTGTTCTCGCCTCAGGCACCTTTGACCTGCTCCACCTGGGACATGTAAAGTATCTAGAAGAGGCAAAAAAAGCCGGTGGCAAAAGCGCCAAACTGGTTGTCATAGTAGCCAGAGACAGAACGGTTGAGGAGAGAAAGGGCAAGAGACCCGTGATGCCTGAAGAGCACCGGCGAGCCTTAGTCGAATCGTTAAAGGTTGTAAACCAAGCTGTATTGGGCCACGAAGACTTTGACATGGGCAAGGTCATCGATGAGATAAAGCCTGACGTGATAGCTGTGGGCTACGACCAGAAAAGCATAGAAGAAAAAGTGCGCGAGATAGTTGCGCAAAAAAGGTTAGGAATCCAGATCGTAAGAATCCAGAGGTTTGGAAGACCCGAGTTGAACAGCTCACTAAAAATCAAGAAAAAAGTCACCGAACTCTATAGAAGGTAACTGCAAGCATTCTCGTCCTTTGCTATGGGGCTCAATTCAAATTGGATCTATGTGTCAAAGGGTCAGGGTTGCAGTGCCTTATGGCAACGTGAAGATTTCCACTTTCACCTTGTTTCCGTCTTTCAGTTTAAGGCTTCCACGCAAGAAGGCCTGGGCAACAACTTCTAACACTGAGGAATTATAGTGAGTGCGCATGGCAAATACCACCGCGCCCTTCATCTTGTTGTTTATTACAGATGGGTAGCATTTGACGGCTCCAAACGACCTTGACTCGTTCTGGAACCCTTGCAACTCTATGGCTGGGTATCCTTCGAGTTCCGCTCGGGTTTTTATATCGTAATCTGTGGTCAACTTCAGGTTAAGCGTGCCAGGATAGGGGTCAAATCCCAATTTTTCAATGAACTGCTTGCGATAACCGTCTTTTGAAATGTAGTAGGCGCCTTCGCCCAGTCCTGTGAACAACGCGCCCTCTAAGGTGACAGACGGTGGATAGGCAGCCTCAAATATCGCATGGAGATTAGAATACAACCGTTTCAACTCGGCGTCGCCAGCTTCTGTGAGTTTGACCAGGCAGCCTTCAGGCGTTATTGTTCTCTTAATCCATCCCATCTTATCGAGTTGAATCAGGTAACGCGACGCAGTCTGCTGCGACAAACCCATTTTTTCAGCCAAAAATTCGGTGGAAACCTTCACGGTTCGGCGAGACGCTCCCATTTCTGCCAGCTTGTACAATGCGAAAAAGTGTTTCCAAGATTGGGCGTCAACGCCTTTGGAGTTCAAGCCGCGCATCGCCTTTTTTTATCTGAAAAGAAGCACGCTGCCTATATAAGTAACTCTGCCGAAATTTTCTTCCATCAACCGTATAGCATGGGGCGTTACGGCTCTTTCATGGAGTTCCACTAAGCGAGGACGTGTTCGTTAACTGCCTCATGAGACACTGTGTTTGAGATATTTAGTGCCGTTAATTAGAACGAACTGCCTAGAAATAGAGGGCATGTTTCTTCTCGCGTGAAAACTAGCAGAATGAAAAGGCTAGCAATTAGTCTGACTGAGTCTGGCATATGTTTCTGGGACTATTTTGTTCGGGGTTGTGGTTTTGAATCGAAAAGTTGTAGAGCGCGCAGGATGAAGAGTATGAAAGCGGCGTATAATCCTAAGCGAATGTAACCGTATAGAATCAGTACGCTGTTTAGCCAAGGAATGAGTATGAAAGCCCATATGAAATCTGAAATCATAAGGCATATGAAACCTAAACCAAATAGTTGAAACGGTCTCTTCTTGGATGCAAAGTAATTTTTGAAGGAGTAAAGAATTATGAAAATGTTTAAAGCGGCATAAGCGATGTCAAACCAGCTGAGCAAAGATGGTTTCCTCCTCTTCGTTCTAAATGATAAATTTTAAATATATAGTTTACCCAGCCAGTTATTTGTGCGGGAAAACTTCATGGGCAGCATATTTTTAACAAAATCTTCTTTTCAGACGGTTATAGCGGCTAGCATGGTGTTCATGTTCCTCAACGCCTTCCTACCGCTAAATTTTTCGCTTCGAGCTGAAGCAACGAAATATCCATTCAAGTTGACAATAATCTTAGAAAAGACCTCATACAAGCTTGGGGAACCAGTTAATGTAACGTGCATCCTAACCAATATTGGTGAGGAAAATGTGACACTATATGATAATGATACATACGCTTTCTTAATTCGAGACAAAAACTTCATTCACGTTTATCGGGAAGGGACCCGCACTTTGGGGTATTACAGTCCACTTCCGCCAATCGCGCCCGGGGAAAGCTGGACAAGTATTCGGACTTGGAGACAAATCTATGACCAAGAATTTGTAAAAACAGAAGTAGGGTTAATGGAAAGACAAGTACCTCTGGGCACTTATTATGTGTCTGGTTTTTTCTGGGGTTCCCACCCGACCCCTAGGTTCTTGTTTGAGACACCTGTGATAAGAATAACAATTCACGAGGGATGAGGCTCGAAACGAACAAAAAAGCGTTGTCTTGCTTTAATAATGTTGTTTGCATTCAACTGCATCTCCCTAGCGAAGCCTCTTGCTTATGGTTCAAGCGCTGAATCAGCTGTTAAAGATGAACCCTACATCGAGAGAAAATTTGAGCCTCGACTTTGGAAGGAAATACAAGCACTGAAGTCCAATGGAACCATGAGAGACTTCTCATTGATAATTAGGCTAAAAACAGATCAACGTGTTACTGGCATGCATATTCGAGACCTGAAAAACTACGCGGCATCTCTATTCACAAGCAACCATAATGCAACCGTGTATTCTGTGCTTTCTGCTTTACCCATAGTTATGGCTAAAGTTCCAGTGGCTGAAGCCGAAGAGATAGCGTCATGCGAATTTGTCGAAAGTATTGGCGACGGTGACAGGAGAGGTTCTTTGGGTTTGGATGTTAGCAGGTCTGCAATCAGGGCAAGTGATGTTAAGACCGCTCTTGGATTTGACGGCTGGGAGAAAAAAATAGCCATACTGGATAGTGGGATAGACATAAATCATCCAGATCGGCCCAGGCAATAATTCTGACTGAAGCGTGCGCAGCAGATGCTTTAAGATACACGTAAGACAATTTTGTCTAGAGGCTTAAGCTTTGACCAAGAGGCTTTACCCGAATCACCCAATGGTAGGCGCTGCTGCAGTTATAATCAATGAGGGCAAAATTCTCCTTGAGAAAAGAAAAAAGGAACCTGGAAAGGGAAAATGGAGTATCCCCGGCGGTTTAGTGGAACTAGGCGAAAGTTTAGAGCAAACTGTGATAAGGGAAGTCAAGGAAGAAACAAGCCTAGAAGTTGAAAAGCCCGAACTTATTGACGTTGTCGATAGCATAAGCGCAGACGAAAATGGCAGAATAAAATATCATTTTGTGATGGTTGATTACTTTGTGAAGCTAAAAGGTGGAAAACTCAAAGCAGCAGATGACGCTGCAGAATTGAGATGGGTCACATTAAACGAAGTGGAAAACTATGATTTATCAGAACGTTTCAGAGAATTTTTGCGGAAAAATAGGCAAAAACTAGAAACCTTAATTCATGTTAATTTAAAAACTTGAACAGGAAGGAGTCAAAATGAAAAAGAACATCCTTACGATAAAAGATATGCAGGTCAGGAATATTATTGGGGAAAGACTCCTCTGTCATATGAGATAAAGTCATAGAAATCATGAGCACTTAGAACTGCTAGGAGATGTCTGGGTAATCAGTCTTTGTTTCCAAGAGTTTATTTAACTATCAACACAGAGCACTGGGCGTGTCTGCTAACCTTGTCGCTAACACTGCCCAAGAAGAATCTTTTCGCTGGATTGAGGCCTCTGCTGCCTACGACTATCAAATCGTAGTTTCCCTTTTTGGCAACATCGAGTATAGTTTTTGCTGGATGCCCAATCTCAACTCTCTTGTCAACCTTCAATTCCTTGACTTGTGCGGCTGCCTCAGAAACAACGCGGTCTCCCATGTTTCTTGCGGTCTCAGTTTTAATGTGGGGAAGAACTGTTTGGGCTACGTTAAGCAGAGTTACTGCGGCATTATACTTCAAGGCCAGTTGCCCAGCGTGCTCCAACGCTTTCTGAGCATGCTTGGAGCCGTCAACCGCCACTAGGATTTTCGACACTACGGTTCCTTTCTTGACTATAAAAACTGGGCATTCGGCATGCCTTGAAACCTTCTCGGTGACGCCGCCAAGGGTAAAGTCTTCAATTTCGCTTGCCCCGCGATTACCCATAACAACTAGGTTGGATTTTTTCTCCTTGGCTACTTCCAATATTGTTTCTGGCGGGTCGGCGAACTCCTCAAGCATAGTATCAACTTGAACCTTTTCATCAGCGAACAGCATTTTGGCTTCGTCTAATGCTTGTGTACCCTTTTGTGCGAATGCACCTTCAATATCCTTGCGAACTGACTCTGGAAGTTGTTGAGAGCTCCAATCTCGGTAAGTAGGTTGATGCATAATCTCGTGGGGAACCACGTAGAGCACGGTTACTTTTGAATTAAACTTCTTAGCGATGTCGGCGGCAACCTCTTCTGCTTGGAGAGAGAAGCGAGAGCCATCGATTGGC
>Ga0315310_10000241_pt1 | contig 35708 bp, 46 predicted proteins | sample TDP5_MG_FD_203630 | JGI IMG/M metagenome (GOLD analysis project Ga0315310, IMG submission 203630) | Freshwater sediment microbial communities from Lake Towuti, South Sulawesi, Indonesia - TDP5 | ecosystem: Environmental > Aquatic > Freshwater > Lake > Sediment | place: Indonesia: South Sulawesi...
GAGCGTGGCAGGTATGGGGAAGGCCTCAAGGTTGCCGCCGCCCAGCTCGCTAGGGAGAAGATCCTGCTCTACGTCTTCACGGGGAGGGAAGCGTACAAGGCCGTCGTGCCGCCCGGCTCCAACCTCCTCCTCATCGTCTGGGGGAGGACACGGTATCACGTGGACGGAGCCCACGTCCTCGCATATGGCGCCGTCATCGACCCCAAGGTCGTCACGGAGATGGTCTTCCAACCCTACGTGCGGGCGTTCCTCCCCCCAATCCTACAGAGGACCGACCTGTCAACTGAGGGATGCACCGTCCCCAGGCCGAACTTCATAGTTGACACGCGGGACATGCTCTGGGTCGCGGACATCTACGTGAACACGTTGAAGAACATCAGCGGCAAGCCCAGCCTCCTCAGCTACAACCTCTGGTACGTTGACCTGGAGCCTAACAGGGTGACGGTCGCCAGCCTCCCCACCCTCAACCGGGCGGTCGCGGAGGCCTACGGCCCCTACTCGGCGAGGCTCCTACTCAGCAGGCTCCTAGAATACCACTCACAGCACCAAGCCTTCCAGGACTGCTACGAGGTCCACAACGTAGACTGGTGGGCCGCTGACGCGGCGGTAATCGACACGGTGGCCGAGGAGATGGCTGCTAGGGGGTTGACCTGGACCGATCAGCCGGAGGCCATGAGCTGGTTCACGTATATGGGCGCCATGGTCCTACCCGTGACGGAGTCGAACCTACAGCACCTATTCTGGAGGGCTAAGAGGGCTGAGGGGAGGGTGGCTGAGCTGGCGGAGAAGCGGGAGGAGGAGGCTAAGAAGACGATGCTAACGCGGTCCGACCTCAACATGGTCGAGGCTGGAAACCTCCATGCCGTAGAGCTACTCTACGAGAGGCTCAACGGGCGCCTAGGCAAGAAGTTTAAGGTTCAGGTCGTCGAGGCGATGGGAGACGCGGGGGGAATGGCTGGGATGGAGGGCATGCCCGGCACCTCCCTCATAAGGAGGACTCAGTTAACCAACGTCAGGAGCGCCTTCGAAACCTCCCTCGAAGAGTACGCTCACCTCTACGGCGGGGACCTGTACGGGGCTGCCAGAGACCTATCTAGGCCCTTCGAGGACGCCCTTAGGGAGGTGGGGGCTATGGCCTTAAGGGAGATGATCTGGCTGCCGGAGTTCGCCGCAGCCGTAGCCAGGGCCTCAAAGGGGCTTTGGAACGCCGAGGTAACAGACCTACGGTTGAGCTTGGACGACGAGACCCGCCGCCTCCTCACCGTCGTTAGGTTAGACGTCAACAAGGACCCCCCACTCTTCCTCGCCGTCTCCCAGGAGGGGGAACTGCTGCGCGGCCCCTCCACAACCTACTGGGGAACCGATACGCTGACATCGATCAGGGCGACGGGGGAGGACTGGGAGAGATTCTGGGGGTTAACCGTAAATCCCATGCTGACCGAGACCATCGTCAAAGAGCCACGCATCCTATACGTCTACAAGCTCCTAGAGGACTCCTACCGGAGGCTCCGCTAACGCTTTTAACCCCAAGGTTCCAGTGGAGGAACAGGATGACCGACTACATCGTTGAGCTTGAGGGGGGACGGCTCCTACACTACTCCGTACCAGACGGGGTCAGAGGCACCGTCGTCGTGAGGCAGCGTGGAACCCTCACCGCCACAAGGCGGACCTTCGACGAGGATGCCGTCATAAACCAGATGATGAGGACGATCCTGTGATGGTCGTCGAGATCAAGCCGCCCCCGGAGCAGGAGAGGCCTAAAGCCCCCGTAACGTACCGACTATCCCTCTTGGAGGAGGGTCCAATCCGCAGGTGGCTGCGAGAACGCGAGCCCCTCATACCGAGGGAGAAGCTCCTGCCTCAGGCCGAAGAGTGGACACGAGACGAGAGGGGACGGAAGGTTCGCTATCCAAGAAGGAAGAACTGCGACATCCGGCAGGGCAAGCTTGTCTGTGGATACGATATACCCCTACATTGGGATGAATGGTTTGTTAGCGACGAAGAATGGCGGCGGGTTATTCCAGAAGAGTATCAAAGAGGCGTAGAAGTTAGTCCCTCCGCCTTTGTGTGGTTTGCGGCTCAGCGAGGATTAAAGTATAAGGTTCTGTATTCTGACGGCATAGAAAGTGGCGTGGAGAGGCTACCCTGACGTGAGAAATACTCGGTAATGACCCGAAAAGGCCTCCCCGTAGCCAAATAGGGTGAGAAAGCTAGACCTCGAGATTCTGGCCGAAAGCGGGGATTTCAAGGTTCCGGGAACCCCCTCTAGGACGCTTATGAACGAGAAGTCTAGGACCGTTCGGGAGAGGCCGAAGCTCTGCCCTTGCCCGAGGACCTGCGAGCCCATCTGGAACGCTATGGTTGCTGACCCTCGGATCAAGGACGAGCAGGCAGATATGGGAGATCAGGGTTACAGCGGAGACTGCGTGGGCAGGATGAAGGAGCCCTTCACGTTCGTCTACGGCGGGGCCACACATACGAACGACTGCAACCACTGCGTCTTCACGCCGCTCAAGGGCATCATCCGTTTCCAAGTCACCTGGGAAGACCTGGGCAACATGATGATGATGTGCGCGAAGGCCCTAGACGTGCTTCGGCCTCTGAAGTGTGACCGCTGCGGGGAGGACGACCGCTTCACGGCGCGGTTCCTGCACTTGGTCGATCCCGAGTGGCTTAAGGCCCATCCGAACCATACGGCTGACGAGTACAACGCGGCGCCGAGGAAGTGCTACTGTGACTGTTGTGCTGTTTACCTTGGGGTTCTGAAGCCGCACCCGGAGAACTTTGGGATACATGGCCTCTCCAAATACTTCTGAGCAACGCGCTGCCTGAGTTCACGGTGAGTTACTACCCGCTGGCTAGGTGATGAACCTTCTAGGGAAGGGGTCCTGGTCACTGTACGGGAACCGCTGGACCGAGAACAGCCATTCATTCCAGATGTCAGGCGTCCCAGGCTGGAATACCTGTAGGTCGCTCACCCGTACCAAGTCCACGTTCCAAAGTGGAACCTCATAGTCGCTCCTGTAGCCGAGCATGTGGACGAGTTCATGGGTTGTTGGGTGAAACTTCCTGTACTCTACCAGTTTCCGGTTCGTCTCGTTGTCTTCCAGGTGCAAGACCCGTAGGTTCTCCTTGATCTCCTCTTCCCCCGCGACGGTCGCGGGGAAGACTTTGACGAAGCCCACGCGGTCTAGCGGGTACCCGGACCATCCCATGGGAAGCTGAAAGCCCTCTCCGAAGCAGTAGAGCGTCAAGTCGGCTCCCTCCGCCCTGAGCCCCTTCTCTTCTAGGTCAGTCATGGGGAACGTGAAGGACGGCAGCTGCCAAGGCCAGTCTAGGCAGAAGAAGAAGCTGACGCGGTCCTGGCTGCACTTACGGAACCATCTTGGGATGCAGTCCATCATGTAGTGTCGAAAGACCTTAAGCAGCAAAGAGTCAAAGGGTACGTCCTTGTAGACCGGGATTATCTTGATGATGACTGTCATGACGTTCAACCTCAAGCCTACCCAGTCTGCTAGGTAAGGCTTAAAGGCTTTAAGACTCAGGCAGCTACAAACCATGGAAATGTCCCTCCTTGAGACGCTGAGCCGTCTCCTCACGAACAACCCTGAGCTTGAAGGCCTCCTCCGCGACATTGTGGAGTGGGAGAAGAAGCACCCGCCTAAGGACGAGTACGACGGCTTCGCTTGGCACGACGTCCACGGAGACCCCAGAACCCTCAACAGCCTCGTCACCAGGAAGATTCTACAGATCGTCTTCAAAAGTAACAAATACACGGGCTACCGCCTCATGGACCTCGCGGGGATGGAGCAGGCGCTCGAGGAATGGCAGACGAACACCCAGCCCGTCCTCGAGGAGCCACAGGAGATACCGAAGGACCTCTTCACCGTCATCGTAGGCCACCAGGACAGGAAGGAGATACTAGACAGGAGCATACGAAGCGAGAGGCCTGTCCACGACCTCCTATGGGGAGGCCCCGCATCCGCGAAGACGCTCTTCTTGGAGGAACTGGCCCGGCTGCCTAACTCTCACTTCATCATGGGAAGCAACCTATCCGCCGCAGGCATCTTCGACGTCCTCTTCAACGAACGGCCCCGCTACCTCATCTTGGACGAGTTGGACAAGATCGAGGACAGCGCGAACCTCTCCGCACTCCTCAGCCTCATGGAGCGCGGCCGCATCACCGAGACCAAGTACCATAGGCACCGTACCCTCATCCTTAAGACCTGGGTCTTCGCAGCCGCCAACAGCATCGTGGGGATTCCTATAGAGCTACTCAGCCGCTTCGCCAAACTCCACTTCAAAGACTACACCCCGGAGGAGTTCCTAGAAGTCGCCGCTGTCGTCCTCACTGAGCGGGAGGGCGTGAACGAGAACCTAGCCCTCTACGTGGCGAAGAAGGTTCTCGAGGAGCTCCGGAGCCGCGACGTCCGAGACGCGGTGAGGATCACCAGGCTTCTCAAAGAGCAAACCAGGGAGGAAGTAGACCACATCGTACAGGTTCTTAAAAAGCAAGCCTGACCCCTGTCCCCCCCCATATTCCACTGTTACACTAAAACGTAGTCCTTAAATCCGCTCCGCGCTCTTCGACGCTTCAGTGAGAATATGCCTCTGACACTAGACCAGATGGCAAGTAAAGGTGCCTCGAAGCTCACTCGGAAGGCCGCGACGATGACCAGCAACTGGTCAGCCGCGAAGAGCAGGATGAAGACCAGCTACGGAGAGCTGCCGTTCGGCCCCGGCACGAAGAGCAACTACAACAGCGGCGTAGACGCTGGGACGCACCGGGCACCTGACCCCGCGAAGTGGCAGAGGAACTGGGTAGCCGGCATCTCAAGGTAGACGCCCTACCAGCCTTCCTCGCACTTCTCCCCTCTTTTTGTCCTTAAACAGCCATCTTGGAAATCCATCGGTCAGCCACATCTAAACCCTTAGGGTAGTTCATCCTCATCGCCTCTTCTAGGACGGCGGGCGGAGCAAACGTCGTACTCATACTGTGAGCCCATTCATCCGCGAGCTCCAACGCCATAGTGATCATGGCGTCGGAGTAGCCCCTAGCCTTCCACTCAGCCGTCTTCCGAGCCTTCATCGCGTCAAGCGAGCCGTCCACGCCGTAGATGGCGCTCCTCATGCCATACCCGGACCCGCCCATGTTCAGAGCGTCCAGGACGGGCGTTGGGCGCTTCAAGAGGGGAAACAGCCTCCCCCTCATCTCGTCACTCCCTTGGCTTGACAGCTCCGATCGAGATGAGGGCTTGGTCGAGGAGGCTGTAGTGTCTGCTCTCATCTTGGGCGATCTGCTCTAGGATCGAGGCTACCCTGCTCAAACCTAGGGATCGTGCCTCTCTTGCCATCTCTTCATACTTACGCGCAGCGTGCCACTCATCCATCTGCTGCTTGGCCAACTCGCCCTTGAGTTTATCGAACTCGGCCCCCTGTGAAGCTATTACTTCTGCGCTCCTCGAGCTGCCTAAGACTTCCCTGACGTTCTTGCCTGGATACCACCGGCTCAGAACAAGTCACCTGGGAAAGTCTCAGCTCTAAAGCTCTTAAGGTTTGTCAAACAGACAGTAGGGGAGCATGTCCGACTGGATAGAGCATGGGTATGTTCTTCGCGTAGGGGATGAGGGTAAGGCAAGCTGGGATGCAGGCACCGCCGTCCCCATCATTGAAGCCCTGATCTTCCACCAGCTGGGCTTCAGAGTCGGGGTGCGGACCTCAACACTCATAGACGCGCACCCTCAATGGGTTATCTACGCTGGATGTGACGTGAAGTACCTTACGGAGGACCAGATTAAGAGGCTGGATGAATTCATGCTAGGACCGAACAACTGCGTCTTAGGCCACTTCCCTCCACGCCTCATCGACCCCCCAATCACCTTTAGACGGATTGCAGTCGCCGAGCTGAACCCTAACCTCATCCGGGGTGAGATGGATGCAAGGGGCTTGAGCCGTGGACTCCTGATGACTGTAGGAGACAACTACGAGTTCTGGGCAGACAAAGCCTTGACTCCTGAAGGGAAGAAGGCTTTCGCCGAACTATGGCAGAGCTTGCTCAAGGACGCTGAGACGGGGAGACCGATGTAGGATGATTCCTGCAAAGCCCCGGTTCAAGTGCCTCGAGCGATGCCACTTCTGCTGCATCTGGCGGGGCTACTATCAGCCACCGAACCGCGTCAGGTTCAACCCTAAAACCGGCAGGTACAGCCCAGCCTACGAGTATTTCCTAGGGAAGAGGGGAACCGAGCTTCAACCGTCAGAGGTCCGACGGGTAAAGAAGCTGGCGGAGAAGCTGGGGAACCGCGTCGATGACCATGGTCAACCTATCCAGTATAGGATGCTTCCATCTGCTGGGATCGGCCCGGCAGGTTCAGGCCTCACGGAGCCTGAACGGGTCGTCTCCTATCAACTCATGGGCCGGACTGAGGAGGGAGATGTTTGCCCCCTCCTAAGCACCGTTGAGGAGAACAAGAGAAGCCCCACCGGGTCTTTAGCCTGCCTTATCTACCCTGAGAGGCCCCTCATATGCAAGGCTCACCCTGTCCGAGCTATACTCGCTCAGGGAAAGATGAAGTCGAAAGCCCCTAAGTTCTGCCTCCTAGACCTCTCTTGCCCTTGGGTTCAGAAGAACCTTATGGACGGGTATGGGCTGAGAGACCCCTTCCCGATCGACCTCGTCTACGGCCTAGACTGCAACGCCATGCTCCGTGTTCAGAGAGGAAAATACAGCGAAGCAAGCCCTGAGAAGACGCTGTGGCTCTACGCAACAGGGATACTCGATAGGGAGGATAGGAGTAGGTACCCCCAGCCTTACGTCGGCTGGACGGTCTGGGGATGGGACGACCTCAAGTAAAGCCTGGGGCTGGTCAAGCTGGACCTCAAAGTCATCATTGAGTTCCAAGACATGCCTCTCAGCTACGTTAACAGTGAGACCTTCAGCAGCCACCCTCAAGCAGAAATCTACCTCCTCGCCTCAAGATATGACAAAGTCTCCGTCGTCTATCCGACCAGCGACTTCGCCTATGAGTTTGTAGGAACGAACACCAACAAAGACAACGACGCAGGATTCGTCATAGTCAACAGCAACGGGGACGATGAGAACACTACCACACCTTACATCCCCGCGAACACCAGCGTACCTCTGAGACGTCAGTTGGCCTTCAACTACTGGGGTGTGGACGATACTTATCCCAGTAAGAGATGGCGATGCTCCATGCCACTTACCGTTGCTGGAACCATCTACTGTTTCAGAGCCATGATCCGTCTAGTGAACTCCACATACTTTGAGTTGCAGATACCGCTTGGAATGAATGCTGCAACGAAGGCCACGGCCTACGCTGACCCACCCAATATACCGGCTACATGCCGGAACTTCTGGTACTACGACTCCTCAATGTTCGTAACGTCAGGCTCTATGACGGTTGAGTTTGAAGCCATCCTCTCCGCCTATAGCGCAGCCTACACCGCCTACTGTTGCTTCAAAGTGAAAGGGGCCACCTCACCTGTAACCAACGGAGAAGTCTCCGTTTCAACCAACGTCATCACAAGGGTGAGGAATACGGGCGGGATCACCTTATCGAACGGAACAGAGTACGAGATAGACACCAAGTCCAGCGCAGCGAAGACGGCGACCCTCTACGCCGCCAGGCTCATCATCAGATTCACCGCCACCGTCACCAAGGTGGAGACGGTTATACGTGTTGGAAGACAGCAGAGCGGGATAACCCATGATGTCTACCAGAGACATGCGCTCCTCAGCGGCTACAGCCCTTCAACCTACCTCTACGAGGCGACAGGCTACGAGACTACGGCGGATGTGGATGACGACATCGAGTTATGGAACGCAGGTACAGCAGATTCGGGTACAACGGGATCATCGCTAACAGGCTCCCCAGTTAACTTCAACGCCACAAGCCCCATCAGGAAACGTTCAGGCTCCATCTCATTAACAGTTGGTAACAGATACTACGCACACGGTTTAGAGGCCGACAGCTACTGGGGACATGCCTGGCTAGTCATCCAAACAATGCCAAAGAAGCTATACCCAACCTTCCCTCTGCGAGGCAGAGGAGGAGACTCCAAAAGAAGGCAGAGCTTCAACAAGAGGCTTAATCTGAAGACTGTGACCAGATGGCTACCATTCTTCGCCTTCAAAGACTATCTTGTTATAAAGGTTCTCGTAGCAGTCCGCCATCCTTTCCTTGCTGTACCTCTTCGCGTTCCGGCGGCAAGCGTCAGGTTGAACATTCAAGGCTTTCACCGCTTCAACCATCGCCTCAACCGCGTCCCTCTTCACCGTGTAACTTGGTCCCTTGGGGGTGATAGCCTTCTCGAAGACGTCGCAGACGACTCCGCCTTCCCGGACGACCTCTTCCACCGCCCCATCGTTCAACGCGACTACGGGCGTCCCGGCAGCCATCGCCTCCACGGGAACGAGGCCGAACGGCTCTCCCATCCTGGATGGGAACAGCACCGCCCTCGCGTCTTGAAGAAGCTGTAGCTTCACCTGATGCGACGCATCTGGGTGGAACTTGATCTGTGCGTCGTCACACATATCCCGTACCTCCGCAAGGTACACGGGGTCCTGCACGAACGTTCCGCCCACGATGTCCAGGCCGACGCCCAGCTTCTGAGCGACGTGGACGGCGACATCAGGCTGCTTGAAGCGGTCTATGCGACCGACGAAGAGAAGCCTATCACCCTTCTCTGCCTTGAACGGGTAGCGGTCGAGGTCCACGCCGTTGTAAACCGGCCTGGCTTCGAAGCCTTGAGCCCTGTAGACCTCCGCCATCCACTTTGATATGCTGACGAGGTTCAGCTTGAACGGCGGCCTGCTCTTTCCCCACCAATCGAGGTTCAAACCCCCGTGGTGCGTGTGGAGAACCTTCAAGCCTGGGTTCCGGGCCTTAGCTGCGTACTCGAAGCCGAACCAGTCGTTTCCATGGATAACGTCGAAGTCACCAAGCATGTCCTTGTAGACCTCATAGGCGCTTCGCTCGGCTTGGAGCCAATCGACCTGAACCTTGAGGGCGGGCGGGCCGAACTCCACAACCTTACAGCCTTCTATACGGCTGCCATCCGCAGCGAAGACAGTGACGTCATGTCCTCTCGCCGCCAGAACCCGGGCGAGGTTTGCAACTATGGCTTCAAGTCCTCCGTATGAACTTGGGGGCGTGAGCAGGAACGGCGTCGAGATCAGGCCGACCTTCAGCCTCGAGGGAGCCCTAGAAGCCACCACTTTTGAAGCTACTGCTTCAGGCTTACGAGCCTCCACGAACAGCGACAGCGACGGGTACATGCCTATCGTCTGCGTCTGCATCGTCTCGCTCTGAGAGCGGTTGTAAGGCATCTTCCCGATCGCCTTGAACCCCACGCGCTCGAGGAGCTTCTCTAACGCTTCTAGGTTGTAAGCCGTCTTGTGGCCGGAGAAGAGCAGCTCCCACAGAGCCTCAGCGTGGTCCTTCGCCTTCTCCACGCCGACGTTCACCCAGCGGTACTCCATGACCTCGCCGGCCAGGTACTTCTCAGTGATAAGCCCAGCATCAGGCACGACGAGCCGGATCAAGCCGTTAGGCTTCAGGACGTGGAGGCACTCCTTCAGAAACGCCTCGCCCTCCTGCCGCGTCAGGTGCTCGAGGAAGTGCGAGGCGAGGAGGAGGTCTACGCCGTTCTCCGGCCACGGTAAGCCCTGCCTGACGTCGAGCTGCCTGAAAACGTAACCGCCATGCCGCGCGACATCAGCGATGTCGAGGACATCGATGTTCACCCATCCATGGTGATACATGTTCAGGAACGAGCCTACGTTCAGCTTCACGAGGCCATCCGGCCCCGGCGGGATGATCGGCTTCTCCTGCTCCTCCCCTCCCATAATCTCCACTGGAAACGAAGGGGTCACCGTCTTGAAGCGTTCAAGCCACCACTCCCTAGGCCTGAACGTCTTATGCGTGACATCGATGTCCTGAGGCGTCTTCTCGAACGTTATGGAGAACAGGCCGCGCTTCGCCACGCGAGCCATCTCCTTCATAATGACGTCGATATCCTTCTCCCTGAAATGCTCGAAGAACGAAAACGACGTGCAGAGGTCGAACTCCTGATCGTGGAACGGCCAAGGCACCTTCCTAGCATCGTGGAGGACGAAGTCATCCGTCGCCCGAGTCTCGTAAGCGTGCCTGCTCCCGTCAAGGCATACTGCCCTGACGCCCCGGTCGTTCAGCTTCTTCACGACGTATCCTCGAGCTCCCCCGACGTCGAGGACGCTCTCAGGCTTCAGGTCGAGAATCCTCTCTAACAGTCGCCAGTGAGCGGGGAAATCCCTGTAGAGCTGGTAGCCTGTCTTCCCGTCCTCGAAGTAGCGACGGTCATACTCCTCTTCCGCCGGAAGATCACCCATCTTAAACCCCTCAATGATCATGTCCGTAGCGCAGTTAGGCAGAGGCCGCGTCTCCACCCTGTCGAACCCAGCCTCCTTGAACATCTTAACCGCATACTCAGGCGACCACCCTGAACGGTGCGTGTTCTCAGAGTAATCCTGATCTCCGAAGACCATGACGGCGAAGTTAGGCTGCCACTCCTTCGCCTCAGCTACAACCCTGCATTGAGCTTGGAGGTTCGCCGTGATCATCCTCGCCACACCGCCAGGCTTCAGAACCCGGTAGACCTCTCCGATGAACGCCTGCACAGTCCTCCAGGAGAGGTGCTCCATCAAGTATTGCGAGTAGACGAGGTCGTACTCGTCGCTGGGCAGCGGGTAAGGCGTCTTCTCGAAGTCCACGACGATATCTACTGTGGGAAGAGGCCTCACGTCAGCGTTTGGCCTGAACCGAGGTTTATCACCGCCCCCCAGCTCGATAGCCTTACTCATGGGGATCGACCTAAAACGTATCTTAGAATCTCCTCATCGGTCATCTTGTCTATGGTTTTGAACGCTATCTGCATCTCCCCGTGAGGTAGCTTGTCTAATATCTCCTCGACCCGACTGACAGGATAGTAGACGAGCCGGGTGAAGCCGCACACTATACAACCACAGCATAGAGCGTGACCTCCTTGGTTCCTCTCGCCGTTCCAAAACCTGAACCCGCACTCTAGGCATGTCTTGAACTCTTCACTTGAGGTGCTCACGGTATAACGCCTCGTAATCCTTCCTGACTTTCTCCCAGGTGTGACGCTCGGCGGTGGCCCGAGCCTCCTTCCCCATCCGTTGAACCTCAGACGGGTTATCGTAGAAGTACCTGATCTTCTCCGCTATATCGTCAGGGTTCCGCGTTCGAACCACGAAGCCCTCTTTCCCGTCCGTCACGAGGTCAGCCGCGCCGCAGCCCCTCGTCACGATGACGGGCCTCGCGTAGCCCATCGCCTCAAGAGTAGGGAGGCCGAAGCCCTCCGTGACGGACGGCTGAACGTAGACCGTGCAGCCCCGGTAGACTTGGCTTGCGTCCTCCACCCTGCCTAAGCCGCCCCAGTTCTCCGTCCCCTCGCCGGCTATCATGATCTGAGCCTTGACGGGGCTTAGCATGTTCCAAGCCTTCACAAGGTATAGCTGACCCTTATCCGCGCCGTTCACGCCCAGATGCCCTACGGTGAAGACATCGGGGTACGGTGGAACCTCCTTAGGTGGGTCAGCCCCGTGACGTATCACCACGACCTCCCTCCGTTGAAGCGATAGCTTCTCGGTGATGTAGTCGGCGCTCATCTTGGAGGGGCAGACCACGACATCCGCGAGCCTGATGTGCCTCGTGTAGATATCCCACAGGTAGGGGTCCGTCATGTGCGGGTGTCGATACGCCATCCCGAGGAGGTTGTGCTCCATGATGCTCTCCTCGAGGTTGTGAGCTGGCACCGTTACGAAGACCTTAGTATTCCAGAGGGAGCTACGCTGGATCATCTCCACCGTGACGCCGAAAGGGTTTCCGTTGAAGTGAATGAGGTCGATGAACTCCCGTAGCTGCTTCAACTCTTGGTAGGCGAAGTAGTCCCAGAGGAACGGTGAATCCTGCTGGCTGCGCGTCACAGGATTTATGCAGCGGAACGGTGCAGGGCTAGGCTCAACGCAGCTCCGTCCAAGGATCAGCCGTAGGTTCGTGCAGCTCTTCAGGGCGAGGCATTCGTTGAAGGAGACGTTTCCCCCGCCCGTTTCAAAACCGATGTCTGCCGTGGTGACATAGACCGACCTCTCATCCGGTCTCGTCTTCTCCGCTTCCCACGCCATCCTTAATCCTCTTCTGCTCCTTAACTAGGGTCTCAACCAACCCCCAAACCCTCGGGCTCACCCCCGGAGGCACGGGGTCAGGCTCCACCTTCTCAACAGGCACCGGCTGCTCCTGAGGCTGGGAAGGCTCCTGCTCAGCCCAACCACCCCAGACGCGATCGCGGATAGCCGGCATCACGACTGACCCTCTGAACATAGGCGCAGGGAAATACGCGGTCGCAGGGAAATACGCGGTCGCACGGATCGTGCCCTCAGGCCCTTGGATTGACCTCGTCTGTAGGGGGGGCTGGTACTGTCCTTGCCGGGCGGCCTCATCAGGGAAGACGGGAGCACGTTGGGAATCCATCCCATCATCACCATCAGCCCGATCCGTACGTATCTCCGCGATCACTTCTTGGCTCTGCCGTCGAGCAGCCCTCTCTCTATCGACTGTCCTTCGTCTGCCGAGCCAAGGCCAGTGGAGGGCTGCCATTTTCACCAACTCTGTCAATACTTCCAGAGATGGCTTTAAGCCTTACTTTTAAACCGCGAGGGTAGTAACGCTTCCATCCGCCTTCACCTTCAACACCCCCACATGGCTGCACTTGACATCTGTCAAGACCCTGACCTCGTATCCGTGCTTTGCCGCCTTTTCGCAGAAGAAGAAGTCCTCGCTGGGGCTTGCCTGGTTCCACACGAACCACGGAGCCGGTATCTTCTCGAAGACCTCTCGCTTGACGAGTACGCAGCCGAAGCCTATGGCGTCCACCTTGATCCAGTTGGAGCCCTGCGTCCATCCCTGTACCGGCGTGTATTCACCCGGCGTCGCCAGCTTCTTCCACGCCGCGTAGTAGAACCCTATCCTCTGCCTGGCCCTGTAGAGGCCGGAGGCTATCGGCGCGTCGCAGGCTAGGAGCATCCTCAACGCTTGGTTCGGGTCCTCAGGAGACTCGAAGATAGTGTCTGTGTCCACCCAGAAGAGGTGCGTGGTCTTCGGCTCCTTCAACGCCTCCTCCACTAGGAGGTTCCTTTCCGTGTCAAGGTTCTTTACCCCCCTCAGAAGAAGCACCTGCTTCTCGAAGTCCGGCTGAGCTACGTAGTCCAAGCGCGCCAGCGTATGGCGAGCCCACTCTACCGTAACCTCGCCCCAATGAGGAATACACACTTTCACATGATGTATCCTGCCTGGACCGGAGCCGTAACCTAGAGGACGGGCGGCGGGCTGGCTTGCGCTCTCCGTCCAAGCCATCTAGTCGAGCCCCTTCTCCTTGTAGTACCGCTTCGTCACCATCTCGTTAAGCCTCAGCGTCACATGCTTCTCAAGCTGTAGCATGGCGACGTGGTCCGGGCTTTCAGGGTGCTTGAGCAGGAGCCTCCTCCAATCCTTAACCTGCTTCAGGATCGCCAGAAGCTCCTCTTCCGTGAAATCGTACTTGTCCTGAGCCTGGGCGCTCAATAGAACGTTCCCCTAGGAGAGTAGAGGGCTAGGTAGAAAAGGTTTAGGTACTCCGCTACCGCCCTAGGGAACTCTCCTACCATCGGAGCCATGTTGTGGAAGACGATCATCCGGTCCTCGAAGTTCACGTACCACTTTACCTCTCGCTCGAGACGTACCTGTTCAAGCAGCTCCACGAGCCGCTCAGACCTCGCCTTGACGTCTTTCACCGATTCTACTTGGAGGACGGCGAGCCAGTCGAAGAGCGGCTTCAGCTCACGGTTATCCTTCAAGAGGATGTGGTGGGCTCGCTGAAGAGACGTCGCCATTTCCCTAGTGTGGACTAGCCCCCAGAGCGTCACAACGTCCATCTACAGGACGCCCACGTAAGTTACCCTGTCACCCGACACCGCCGCGAGCAGCCTTACCCTGCCGAAGCTGTCCACGTCGAGGTTAACTGCTTCACCTGGCTCGAGGACGAAGCCTTCTCCCGACTGCATCGCCTTACCGGAGAGGTAGATGTCACCGCTGTTCTTACTCATCGCCTTGATCGTGGCGCTGATGCACGGCGACGACGTCAGTATGGCACCGCCCGAGTCAGCCGTTACGGCGAAGATTCCGCCGCTCGTCACAGCTGTGGGAACCTTGAGGTCAACGACTTCGCCGCTGACCTTAGCTACTACGGTCTCGCCTGAAATGCTGGCAAGGATCGGTCCTGTCCCAGACTGTAATTCTACGGTCTCGCCGGAGACCTTGGCGATAACCCACTGACCGCTGACATCGGCTACAACAGTCTCCCCGGAGATCGAGGCGATTATGGGGCCTGTTCCTGACTGTAGCTCAAGCGTCTCACCGCTGACCTTTGCTATGACGGTTTCGCCTGAGATCGCGGTTAGAACGGTCTCGCCGGAAATCTTGGCGAGTATGGGACCTGTGCCAGACTCTAGCTCTAAGGTCTCGCCTGAAACCTTAGAGATGACGGTTTCGCCTGAGATGGACGCGAGGACCGGCCCAGTCCCAGACTGTACCTCGAAGAATTCCCCGGAGACCTTCGCTATGACGGTTTCTCCAGAGATTTGAACGATGTCGCCGCTTATCGCAGCTCTCCGAGTTGTACTCCCTATCCTAGACAATCGGACGACCGCATACTAGTTTCCCTAGACTAGATTAGAGTGTTTCGATAAAATTATGCGAATTACATAACTAACGGACCGAGGCCCACGTCACAGCGTCTCCGCTTACGCAGGATACAACGTATATTCTGTCCAAGTTCGAGACTTCAACGTGGAAGGACTCCCCGGGTTCAAGGCAGTAACCGTAGCCGCTGTAAGGGCGGCTGTCAGGCCCACCGATGTAGATGTCGCCGCTGTTCCTCACTAGGGCCTTGAGATCAACCCCTGTGACTTCTCCTTTCGCCAGAATCATGCCGCCCGAGTTCGCAACAACCGGCGTAACCCCTACCTTGTCGATCTTAGCAGCTATCCTCCGGTCGAGTGAAGCGGACATGTCTCAACACCACTCGAGGCTATACGACCGGAATGATTCTAATGTTCGTGCTATTACCCTTATCGCAGATAAAGACCACTTCGTCTATGATGGGAAATCTCATGTCCACAACGTAGTCTTCACCTGGCGGAACAGGGGTCTTCTCAAGCGTGAACTGGCCCTCCCTCCGAGGGGAAGTGTAGACGTACACCGAGTCCTCGCCGTCGTTGATGATCTTCATGCTCCTCCACGGCATCGTAGGCTGGTTCTTCGGTTTCAGGATAGTCTCTGCATCCGTCACAGCGAACGGGATGTAGCTCACCATGCCGACGGGCCGGCTGTTCCTGAACTCCGACTGAAGCTGCGCGACGCTCTCCACCAGGTCCTCCATCATCCCAGCGATATCGTAGAGAATCTGGGTCTGAATGAGCTGAGCGACGTAGGGACGGTCGCGGATGATCTGCTCTAGCTTCTCCCTTGCAGGTTGACCGTCCAGGAGTCTTCTCCGTTCGGGAGAAGCCAAACTACCGCCTACCTTGCTTCACGGTGGATATCCATGTGCCGCTCCCGTCCCCGCCAGTCAGTCCACACAACCCTCTCATAGTTCTCGGCTGCGACGGGACGAGCTCCGGCCATGCCCCGTGAGCCAAGGAAACCAGGCGGAGCGATGTTCCCCACTAGATATACCAGCGCGTTCAGCAACGGGAACCCCCAAAGGCCGAATGGCCCTCTTATGCTATCCAAGGCCGGAGAAGACTCGGTAGCCTAAGCCTTTAAGCGTTGCTTTCGATCCGGGGATCAGGGCGGGCGAAGGCTAAGCTTAAAAGAGTAGAGGCCGAACCTTCCCTAGTTCGTAGGCTGATCCGATGCCGGTTAGGATAGGAACATGGGCTGTGTCCAGAATTATCGGCCTCATCGATAAAATAATTGAAGATGAAACTTGGAACATTGTTCACATGTCCGCGTTCAGGTCTCAGACGCTATTGGGTGAGACTAAAACGGGCAGTGCCAGTGTCTCGTACGGTCTCAACTATGTGAGTCCAAGGACTGGCGTGGTGGCGAACAGCTTGTATTTGCAGACAAATTGGGGTTTTGTCTGGGGATTAAACGACGACCCAGCGCATGGAGCTCCTGACTCTTGGGATGCAACGAAGCGGTTAATATGGGAATTTACGGTTTCTCGAGAAGGTGATGACGCTGAATGTGTTGGTCGCGTACAGATGAAAGTACAATCTGATCTCGCTGAAGGCGATCTAGCTGATGTTGGACTTGGAGTGCGTGTTGATAATTACGCGGTGACTGGTGAAGCGTTCGGTTCAGCAAGGCAGACAGTTGACTTAGGTAGTATCACTAGTTCTGCATATCGCTTTAAGATCAAGTACTATCCAGGTGACAGGATCGAATTTTGGAAGAACGGCGTGTACATAGGACAACTAACAGGTACCGCATTACCTAGTAACGCTTGGCTTAACAAGATCATGGCTTTGTCGGTGAGCCTAAAGAACGGGGCTACTGGCGGAGCTACCCCTGTCCTTTACGTATCCAACATGAAGTTTTACAAGAGGAACTTGTGAACATAGAGGCTGATCGATGCCAGTTAGGATAGGAACATGGGCTGTGTCCAGAATTATCGGCTCTCCTCTGCTCGAGAACACCCGGAGATTAGGCTCCTCGTCACCTCACACAGAACGTAGACCCTTTTGGAGGTGAAAGTACGGATACCCTGATCAAGCTGGCCCTCTCAGGGCTGAAGTGGGTGAACAAGACCATAGACGCTGTGGTCGACTGCGCCAAGAGGGTTAACGACAACACTGGCAGGCTGATAGACGAAGTCGAGAAAACCCTCACTAAAAGCCCAGAGAAGAAGCTAGGCAAAGACTGCATCTAAACCCCTTCTTTTGGAGGAACTAACCTTACCCACCAAGAAGTGTCGTCACTGGTACGAGATGCAGCCAAAGGCCAAAGAGTACCGTGAAGCGTTCTCAAGGAAGTGGCGTCTCGCACTCAAGCTGAACCGTAACCTTGCTATGTCTTTCGCAGTCCTCCCTTCAGGGTTCTTCTGCTGGCACTTCAACGAGAAGCTCCCTAAGGAGGCTAGGCTTCACACCGTAGTCCCCATAGCGATGGCAAAAGCGAACGGCTCGTTCGAGTACGATATGCTCGAGCTAGAACACGGCTTCTTCAGGTACGCTAACCGCGTCATAGAGTTAAGGCGAAGCCGAGCAGCAGCGTGAGCATCGTCGCATAGAAACAAACCCATCCTTGGAGGAAGATGCCTTGGTCAAGTGCCGTACCCGTAGTGGGCCTTCCATTCGAGAACAAGTTCATCCATCAAGTCCGAGAACTGGGACTCAACCATCCTAGTAGCAAAGAAAGACTGTATCAATGCCTCTTCCTCGGTGTCTGCGAACTTCTGCACCCTGAGCCTCTGAATAGCTGGGATAAGACTTTCATCCCCCGCCCTAGCATGCCACATCTCATGCGCTATGAGATAGTCGAGGGCAACCCTAGTCTTCTGTTCGTCGATAAACCAGAAATCTTCATACTGCCTTACTATGAAGATGGTGTGGAGGGCGTAGGCGTAACCTCCCCAAAACCGCTTCTCAGGCGGGGTTTCAGGAGACCACACAGGTACATACGTATCCCATTTTGGAGCTTGGATGCCATAGCGTAAAGCGTACTTGTCGACTAAGCCCTGAACATAGGCTTTGAACTCTGCATATCGCTCTAAGGCGGTGGATATTAGAAACCCTCCTACAGAGTCAAAGCGAAGCCCAGCAGCAGCGACACCATTATCGCGTAGAAGAGAACCCAACTTTTGCCGTTCTCAACGTAAGGGTTCTCCTTCGTGTCCTGAATCCACCGACCGAAGAGGATGATCAACGGAGCCTGAATGAAGAGGACGAACCCAGCCGCAGGGGGTAGGACGCCTACGCCTACCAGAAGCATCATCGCCAGCACGGGCAGCGGCAGCATCGCCCTGATCAAGAAGATGGAACGTTCCACCCCATATGCAACGGGCAGCGTTCGAACGCCGAAAGCAGCGTCGCCTCTGATGTCGGGGAAGTCCTTGCTGCTCTGAGCGGCCAGGATGAAGAGGAACATGACGATCGTCATACCGAAGACTTCAGGGCTGAGCGGCGCGTAGATCGACCAGGCAGCCAGGGGGCCTAGAACGCCTCGGATGAAGGCCTGAGAGCCCACGTTCCACCACAGCCGTTTCTTCAACCTTATTGGAGGCACCGAGTAGGCCAGTGTCAAGGCGAGGATTGAGAGGGCCAAGGCTACGAAGACGGGGTTACTCAGCCGTGTCAGGCTGAGGGCTCCGGCGACACCCATCAAGCCTATACCGAACCCCATCACCAGGCGACGCGAGAGTATGCCCCTCGGTATAGGCCTCGTAGGCTTGTTCACCCTATCAATCTCCACGTCGAAGACGCTGTTCACTTGGTTGCCTCCCGCGTTAAAGAGCAAGAGCACCAGGAGGCTAACCCAGGTCCTCAAAGGGTCGGGCGTCGGCCATTGAAGCCCTGGCAGCGAGGCCTCGATGACGAAGAAGCCCCCTAGTACGGGAAGCAGCAGGGTCAGAGGTCGGCTGTTCGCTAGGAGAGCTCTAACCTTAACTCCGAGGAACCGGAGACGCGGGTAGAGCTGCCTGATACCGTAGTACCGCGTAGTTATCCCTCGAGGAACGTCCTCAGAGGACCTAGCAGCCGGATGAGGTCAGCCCTTGCCTGGGCGAGTTTCACGTCGACCTCTGCGAAGTCCCCGGGGCCCATCCAGTCGGCGACCTCAGAGAAGGGGACCTCCCTGGTCTTCGTGTGAACAGCGAAGCCTTCTCTCTCAACCATGTCGAGGGAGAAGGGGTGGCCGATCTGGTCGATGAAGTAGGTGACCCAGAACTTTTTGCCAGGCATGTCGACCTTGACCTCTTTCACCGGCAGGTCAGCCCCCCGGCCTATCATGCCCATATGCTTACCTTCAGCCTTCAACGCCGCGTTCATCTTCCTCCACCGCTCCGCGATGGAGTGAAGCCGTGTCACCTTTAGGTCTCGCCTGAGGGTCGTAGGACCCCCTCCTACGGTAGCTCGATCGTCGTAACTCCTAGCCGTCTCGCCCTACCAAAGAGTATCTCCACGTCTCCCAAGCTTCTCTTCACGTCCGCTAGAGCCCTCTCCACTTCGTCCGCAGCGTTTCTAGCACCCGCAATCTTTCTGCTCTCAACAGCTTCCACGAGCCATGTAGACGCCAGCTTGAACCTAGGAAGCTTCTCGGAAGTCAATACGAGCCAGTGCTGTTGGATGTCGAACTTCAACTGTTCTACTTCGGGGGAGACAACCTCAGCACCAGCAGGGCCTAGCACGTTCCCCAGCATCTTCCCCGGATACCATCGGCTCACCGCTCATATCACCTCCCCTACTGTTGAAGCAGATGCTTCACCGGATGTCCTCGAGCGGCGAACTCCTTGCAGATAGGGCAGCCTGGGCACTCTGCGTAATGAACAGGCCTACGGTAGAGGCTTAACGGGCTTCTGATCTTCCGTTCGAGAATCCATGAGCCCAGGTAAGCCGGAGGCTCAAGGTGAACTCCTGACGTATGGATCGTCTCATGGAGAACATGCTCAGGCCGAGCCTCGATGCTGAGGATGGCGGTGTGGCCTGTAGCCAGGCCGGCGAACCTCGCCCTTCTCCCTCGGTAGTTTCCGACGATGCTCTCAGGAAGCATGAAGATCTCAGCAGGAGCCGGCAACCGAGTACGCGACAGTATCTCTTCAATCTCAGCTTTGTCCACTCGGAACCCCAATAGAGTCTTGGGGCCGAGGAAATAACCTTAACCCTAGAAACATTGCACGGGCCTTCTCCAAAAGTCGCAACTTGTACCACCCAACCCTGGTGAAGATCGTGTTACGTCCTCCTTTCAGGCCCCAGACGCGGAAGTCCATCGTTAAGCCCTCACCTAGCTTGTAGCCTTTCACCTGGAACTCTAGAGTGTGAGGCTGGTCTACCTCAACGATGAGCTGCTCTACCATCTCAGGCTTCTCCTCCGCTACCTGCTTCCAGTAACCGTAGATTTCCTCGACGGGGACGTGGAGCATGTTCTGGCCTAAAAGACGGGTATACAACTGCCCTGTCGCGGTGAACATGATCCTGTCGTACTTCTTCCCGTAGTCAACCGTTGCGCTCATACCGTCACACCCCACTCGGTGGAAACCCATTCCTCGACGAGGGGCCACGTGATCAAGCCGTAGCCGTCATCGTTGGATTTCGTATGTCCGAGCTTCTCCATCATCCGCTTGACCTCCAGCGTCGTCAGCTCCCTGCCCAACCTCTCCTTGTAGAGCTGAGCCATGCACGTGACTAGGCCTGCGATGTGCGGTGTAGCCATAGACGTCCCGCTGATCGGCCCATACTTGAGCTGCGTCCGTTCCACCATCTCGTCCAGAAGCCCTACAAGCGCCGAGTCGATCATCTCCCCGGGAGCCGAGATGTCGGGCTTTACGAGCCCGTCGCCTGCCGTCGGCCCCCTGCTTGAGAACCTGCTAACCTCGCCCGTGAACGGTGAGACGCTGCCTACGGTGAGGCTGTTGAAGCAGGTTCCAGGAGAGCCTACGGTCTTCGGGTCTGGCCCACTGTTGCCAGCCGCTATGCAGGGGATGATCCCCCTCTCGACCAGGGAGTCTATGGCCTTCGCTTCAGGGTTCTCAGCGTCAGGCGGGGCCTCATCTGAGCCTAAGCTCATGCTGAGGACCTTCGCACCCAGCCTCGCTGCCATATCCATCGCTTGGAGGATGTCAGACGTTGTCCCCATGCCGATGATGAAGCCTAACGCCTGTATGCTCACGAGGCTGCACTCAGGCGCCATGCCTTCCACCGGAACGCGGTATCTGGGGTCGGTAGCGGCTATGCCGCCGACCGTCGCATTACACCATGAACCGTGCCCATTCGAGTCTTCTCCGCTGCCCCCTTTCTCCCCCATCGCGGTCTGAATCCTAACCCTGTGAAGCTGCGGGTGGCTTCTTCTAGCACCCGTGTCTATAACGGCGGCGGTTATGCCTCTTCCCGTGTAGCCTTGCCTGTTGGCGACGTTTAGGCCGAGCATCCGCTTCGTCCAGTAGGTGGACGTAAATAGCTGTCCTTTCACGGTCTTGAAGACCCCTTCCCTAGGCACAGTCTCGAGCGCCCAGTGCAAGGAGTCAGGGTAGACCATATTAACGTCGGTCAGACCGGCGACTTCCTCGATGAGCTGAGGCGTCAGGACGGTAGCGACCATGTTGAAGCTCGATAGCTCCTTCCACTTTGAGATGGGAAACTCGATCAGGCTCATAACCCTGGGTAGGAAGGTGTGGTACTGTGCCTGCAACGCATCTAGGGGAACCATCTGCCTTAAGAGAGCCTTCACCGCGTCGTAGCGTCCTACCTGCGTCTCTACGATGACGGGGACTACCGCCCTGTTCCGGTAGCTTCGTTCAAGAGCTTGAGTTAGCCTTCCCAAAGGGCTCTGACCCCTAGGCCCTGATGACTACGGGGCCTCCCTCTCCTAGGAATACGTTAACCCACTTCAAACTGCTGGGAACCTTGGCGTTGTTCGTCACCGTGATGTACATGGTCTGTCCGGCGAAGTAGGCCTTCGTTATCAACTCTTCACACCTCTTCACGGGTCTGTTGGAGCCGTCCCAGCTTCCCAAGCGCAGCGCTGGTACTTCAGGAACTTACCCTTGTACGTAACCCCGCTGCTCGACGCCTCGAACTTCAGGTGGTAGTCGAGGTTCACCCTGTCTCCGCCGATCTTGTTAGCCCGACCTGCCACGGTCTCAGGTATCTGCTTGGGGTCGGTAGTCGCATGAAGCGACATATCCCACCAGGTATTCTTCGCGTACTCGCAGCACCTCTCGCTCGTCGGGTTCGGCTCAGGCGTGTTGCACCAGCCTGAGTTACCGATCTCTATGGGCACCGTTACTCCCCCGGGAGCCGGCACGATGTCCACGAAGCCTATAGACCTGTCCACCATCGGAAAGCCTAGGCCGATGACCGACGCGGGCTGCTCCGTCCAGAATATCCATGGTAACGGTTTGAAGCGGGCTCTGCCCACCCACCTCAACCATGTATCAGAGACGTTGCGGCAGAAGACGGCGATCAACCAGACGGAGACGCGGAACCTCGTCGCCCTTGGGCTCCCCTCTGGCAGGAGCGGAAGCGAGTCGCCGATGACGGCGGTGTAGTCGTAGACCCCTATCTCCTGGTACTCTGTTGGAAACGTCACTAGGCCTTCCTCGTTCGTGTCCTGCGTTGCCACCTTCTCGTTCCCGAAGAAGAGGCTGACAGGTATTCCCGGAGTTGTCTTACCGAACGCTGACACCTTCAACGTCGTAGAGAGCGATGGCATGCCTCCCGGTGTGGCGCTCTTCGTCGCCCAATCACCCAGGTACTCTCTCAGTACCGCCGTAGGAACCTGCGAGTCCACGTTGATCATCTGCGGCGCGAACCTCGATCTTGCCAGTCGCACGAGACGAATAGTTGGCCTGAGGATGATCGACTCTTGCCCCTCGCCACGGGGCTCAACTTTGACCTCATCCATCTGTTGCATCGACAAGCGTATCGACCAGAAGAGACTAAGACTTGTCAGCTTAAAAGAACTTGGATGAAGCGATCTCAGCTAAAGCCGTAACCGCCCTCTTCGCCAAGAAGGGACGCATCACCATCACCTTCAGTAACGCCTTCGGAATCTCCTTCACAGGGTTAGGCTCGGAGCCCGCCAGCCTATAGGAGCCCAGAGCCTCCAAAACCTCCCTGAGCTGCCAATCCGTCAGGCCGTACAGGAGCAGCTTCACTAGGTAGTTTACCGTCAGGAAGGGATGAAGCTGTTGCTTCAAAGCCCTCTCATAGACGCTGAGAGGCTTCCCAGCCGCCAAGACGCGGCCTAGAAGCTGACCGCTACGAACAGCCATAGCGATCCCGCCCCCATGAGAAGAAACGGTGAGACGCGCTGCCTCACCGACGAGGACCACGTTATCCGTCCAAACCTGGCGGACAGGAAGCGTCAAAGGGATGAGCCCACCGTTCACCCTTACAACACACCCCACATACTCCTTGTGATCGTTCAGGAACCTGTGAAGCCAAGGCTTAGGACTGCCCTTACTCTTCACGCAGCCTACCCCTACCTCCGCGAGCCCGGAGTTATGGACTATGACGCCATTAGCGACAAAGGTCCCGGTTTCAGTTGTTAAGTCGTAGACCGTGGTTGTGTAGGACCTTTCAATACTCCTAACTCTCTGAGCCTCCGGTAGACTTCCAAGTCCTCTTCCCTGTATGGTTGATGCTCCTTTTGAGTCAGCCTCAACTCTATGAACGAGATTATCGCCCTCACATGTTCCCCTTTCACACGCAGATACTTCTCCATCCCCTTGAATAGTGGGAGTAACCGAAAGCCCGAGGCTATCCACCTGTAACATCTCCTCCTCCCACCATGATGAGGATACACTGCGCCAATCCCTAACCTGTTCGTCATCCAGTCTAGGAGACCCGCATGCGTATTCGTAACATAGAGGTATGGCCTGTAGGTTCCCCTCTTTCTTCGACAATATATGCCCGGAGTTCCCTCGCCATCTATTATTCCCGCTATGTAACCCCACTCCCCATCGGACAGGTCGAGTGTTGGTAACCCATTGGGATAGTAACGCTCGGCATTTGTCTTGAGCCTCGTCACCCCTAGGATGCAACCCCGCGTAGCTACCGCTTCCCAAGAACGCTGAGGGAGCATCGACAACAACTCGTGCTGCGTAGCTGTGGGGTAGTGATCCTTGACAATAGCATCCTCCTCCGCAGTCCAGCGTCTCGTTGATGATAGGTTGGCCCGATGTCTTCTTAGTTCCGGCTGGTGCATACCGAGTCACGGATAGATACTGACCAACCTTTAAGTCTTCGGCCTTTACCCATCCATGATCGGATCGAAGTTCATTGTCCACCGTTACTTCCAAGAACCTCCCATCTTCGAGGGTAATCTTGAGGAGGTAGGGCTCCCTCAACGGATACTGGTGGTATGAAAGTATCCGGCAGAGCCGGAGCCTCTCATGCCCTCTTTCATAATCTAGCCCAACTACGTGAAGGGGTAATCTCCCTTCTACAAGAGATTGTAGGGATAACCAGCCCATCTCTGTTAGAACACAAGTCCGCCCGCTGAAGCAGCCATAGGGGAAGACCCAGGCGTAGCCGCCCGGCGCGATCCGTTCACCGAAGAAGAGACTTATCTCATCCTGTGGATAATCGGGGAGCTCAACTAGGTACTGGATCGCAGCGCACATCTCATCGTCAGAAACCCCTACAGGAAGGCCGGCAGCGTGGCCCACCATGGAAAGAGGCCCATCAGCCCCTACGATGATGTCCGCCTTCACATCGCCCTGTGACGTTTTGACATAACCGGGGCTTAACCCCCTAAAGGCAGTATTGAACCAGGTCTTCACATCGAACTTTTGAGCCCTCTCACAGAGCCAGGCGTCGAAGCGGTCACGGTAGAGAACGTAGCCTAGAGGCTGTGAAGACCGCAGATAAACCTCTGAAAGCGAACAGGGAGGCCCCCCCTTGATCCTAACCGCATGGAGGTGGGCGGCGAAGCAGCTTCTCGGCGGCTCCAACCCAAGCCTATCAAGCCAGTACCTAGCGATCCCACCGGCGCAGTGAATAGGCTTTCCAGGCTCGCTCTTCGCGTCGATCATGAGGACGTTGAGCTTCCCACCGATGGCTGCGGCGGTTGACGATCCTCCGGGGCCTGCCCCCACTATCACGACGTCAGTCGGCTCAGAAGAGCTTGTGAACGACATAGTCACGTTTATAACCTGACAGGTGTTAAAAGGCTGTCGGGGCAAGTCAAATGGGTGTCGCGGATAAGTCAGAACCAGTCACGACTAGTCCTCCTCCAAGTCCCACTAGTGGGTCTCCCAGTCAGCCTGCTGTGACAGCCAGTCAGCCCGGTGTGACAGCTCCGCCACAACTAGTCACCTCAGAGGAGAACTTGGTGATACGGCAAGCTGATGGGACATGGCTCAGCATGTGTGATGAAGAGGAGTGCAACTGGAAGAAAGCCTACGCTACGCAGATTGCGGCGGTCATGGGCCTGAGACGGCATAAGGGTCACCGCCATGGCAGTGATCAGGGCAAGGATGAAAGGGAAAAGGCAAAGGGAGAGAAGGGAGAGAAGGAGAAGCCCACTGAGGAGCCTGAGAAGCCCACTGGACGACCTGACATAAGCACGATGCAGCCGCGCGAGATCGTGGCATTCTACGGACCTGACGGCTTGGACATGTTGAAGCGTCAGAGGCTTTCCGAGTTCCTGAGCATCGCCCCCGGCGTGGGAGAGAAGATCGCCCAATGGGTTCTCAAGCAGTGGGACGCCGACCCAAGCATCCGTAGAAGCGCGAACAACCTCTTCAATGTCTTGGGAAGCTCAGGCGTGAGACAGGAGATGGCCTACAGGATAGCGAACATGCTCTATGCCATGGATGAAGAGTATAAGGATATCCTGAACAGACCCGTGCAGATCATGCAGGGAGGAGGAGGCCCGCAGCCGTCAGGTCCAACTCCCTCATGGCCTGAACCACCACGGCAACCTTCCCAGCAGGTTCCTGTATGGAACCCTTGGACGTATCGTTACGAAGTCCCCCCAACGCAAGGGCCTCAACCACCGACCACTCAGCCTCCGACCATTCAGCCTCCGTCATGGACGTACGGTTGGCCTCAGCCTTCCCCATCTTGGCCTTCACCCCGGGCTCGTGAGCCTGAGGAGCAGGCCTTCACCAAGAAGGAGGCTGAGGAGTCCTTTAGAAGAATCCTGAAGGAATCGAGGGAAGCCGACAAGCTAGAGAGGCTTGAGCAGGCAGTCCTCGGTGTCGGCAACCAGCTAGAGGAGTTACAGAAGCGAAGCGAGGACTTGCAGAAGCGGATCGAGTCAGGCGAGACTGGGCCTAGGCGCAGGGAAGAAGAGGAAACGCCTCTTCAACGAGAGATGAAGGACCGGCTCGACAAGCTTGAGGAACGTGAGCAGAACCTGACCACGAAGCTTCACGATGCGGAGAGAGCCCTAGACAAGCAGCAGGTGGACTTCCTCACCAAGCAGCTTGAAGCTAACCGCCAGGAGATAATCGGTCTACGAAGCGAGATCTCGGCAAGCGTCGCTAGTAAGACCGTCGAGGGATACAAGGACGACGGCATGAGGGCGGTCGGTCAAGGCATGCAGACGCTTGGCCAAGTCGCCAGGGAACGGAAGCCCGGCGAGACGATGGCTAGGTACATCTTCGGAGGCCCACAGGAGCCTCAGCAGCCGCCTCCGCCGGAATCCTTAGGAGGCCTCGCTGGTAGGCTGAGTCCACGATTCGTAACGAGGGTGCAGTAGAATGCGCGGCATACCAGCGGTACTCATCGTGAGCGGGAAGGGAGGCGTGGGAAAGACCATAGTAGCGATCAACGTCGCCAAGCAGCTAACGGCGAAGGGAAAGCACGTCAACCTCCTAGACGCGGATATCGACAACAGCAACGTCCTAGACATGCTAGGCGTCAAGCAGGAGCTTCAAGTCATCGCTGAAACGAAGCGGTTTCTCCCCCTCCACGTAGAGGACATGGACGTCTTCTCGATGCGCGGAATCGCCGGCGACTCACCCGTCAGCATGTGGGGGACGGAGTACGCGAAGGTCTTGAGGGATGCCGTGGAGTGGACGAACTGGACAGGAGACATCTTCGTGGTAGACCTCCCGGCCTCGATGGGCGACGAGTTCAAGGAAGCCATAACCGTCTTCGGAGACCAGATACTCGGCTCCATCATCGTCATGCAGCCTGCCCACGTCGATACCGCTAAACGGGTTGTCAAGCTACACCTGTTCGACGGCATACCCGTGCTAGGCATCATCGAGAACATGAGCTGGTTCGAGTGCGGCCACGGGGAGAAGTACGATATCTTCGGAGGAGGCATCATCGACAAGGTCTGCGAGGAGCTGAAGGTTCCAAACCTGGGGAAGATACCGCTCTCAATGAGCATACGGAAGGTCGTCCAGGAACACAAGCCGTTCCTCGAGGGCGACCTAGCCGACCCGATCAACAAGGCGACGGAAGCAGTCCTAGCCGCCAAGCCGGTTAAGCCCAGCTTCCTACAGCGGATCAAGGACCTCGCCAAGGACACGCTCTTAGAGGCGATGGTACGGATCGTAGAGGTCAGCAACCTCGAGATCGACCTGCCGACGATTCAGAAGAACACGGGCTTCATGGGAGGCCGCCTCATAGAGCTATCCCTCATGGACGATCTGATGCGCCAGTCGAAGGTCACGGAATACTTCGTCCTCGACCAAGGCTTCATCAAGAACGTGGTGCACCCTGACCCAGCCAAGGACCCCGTAGGATGGCAGCGGTTCTACTCCAAGGTTAACGTCAGCATCCACATCTGGGACAAGGCCCTCGTATGGAGCTTCCTCGGCCAGAGGTCAGGCGGCGAACCCTACGACTTCTTCAACGCGTGGCTCACCGGCAAAGCGGAGTTCGTAGACTTCCAGGGCGGAGGAACACCGACAGCCATACACTTCTTCAGAACCGTCGCCACCCAGCTCAGGGGAACACAGGGCTACATGGGTAAGGTTAGGCCTCTCCTCGAGGCCCTAGCGTGATGGAGGTGAACAGATGGCTTTGAGGTCGTTACTCGGCGGACGAGCCTTGGATGAAGCAGCCTCGAGAGCTGAGCGCGTAGTTGAGTCTAGCGCCGCTCTTCAGAAGAGCCTTGACCAGGACATCAAAGCGCACGAGCGAACTGACAAGAAGATTGATGAACTCAAAGAAGCTCTCAACGCCCACGCGCAGGTAATGAAGGAAGTCGCTGACCTCCTGAGGGGTAAGGCTTGAGGCTCGCAACCTGGCTGAGGCTTGTGCGGGTGCATAGAGGGTAGGCTGGCAGACCTAGGCTGCTCTGCGGATGGCCTCCGCCCGCTAGGGGCCATCTGCGCTGCGGGGCTACCCCACACAGACCGCCAGCCTCACCATGCCGGGCGTAGTCTTAGGCTACGTCCTAGCGGGAAACCCGCTGTTCGACATCAGAGCTCTAGCTTGGGCTCTCTTCGGCCTAGTCTTCCACGCGTGGGGCTTCGTGCAAAACAACATCTTTGATTACGAGCATGACAGGAAGGACCCGAGCAAGGCCCACCACCCGCTGATGACGGGCGAGATCACGTGGAGCCAAGCCGTAGCCCTAGACATGGTCCTGCTCTTCGTCATGGTCTTCGGCCTCATGGGTATGACGCTCGGAAACCCGTTCCCCCAAGTCGCCCTCATGGTCTCCATCGCGTTCGGGACACTCTACAACTACCGCTGTAAGCAGACGCTTCTAGGGCCGCTCTACATCACGGCTTCCTTCACAAGCCTCGTCTTCGTCCCCTACGTAGCCTACAGCCTGACCGTTTCGCTGGCCATGTGGCTGCTGATCGCCTTCGCAGCCTTCCTCATGCTCTTCCAGATCTCGGTCTCAGGCTACCTGAAGGACATCAGCGTTACGAGCGAAGTCAACCTCCTCAGGGCGTTGGGGTCCACGCTGAACGGCGGCGAGTTGAAGCTATCGCTTCAAGCTGAACTCTACGCCTACACGCTCACGGTGGTAAAGAGCCTCATCATAGCGGCTATCACGGTCATAGTACAGACGTCCACATGGGCTTTCGTCGCAGCCGGCCTCATGGTCGCCGCCTTCTTGGTGATGTCAGGCGACCTCGTCCGCAACGGTCCCTACGAACACGATAAGCGGGTGAAGCAGATGAGCCTGGTCGAGGTCCTCAGCTACTTCGCCCTAGTCTTTGCGGTGGAAGGCGTCCTAGGCTGGCAGGGAGTCACAGCCCTCATCCTGCTCCCTATGGTCTGGTTCATGGCGATGAACAAGATCATGTGGAACCGAGCGTTTACTCCGAGGGTGTAGCATGATGTTCTCTTGGAGGACTCGATGGCTCAGTACGCGAGGCCGAACGCCGACCTAGTCCCAGACAGGTGGAGACTCAGGCCTCTCTACGAGAAGCTCAACGAGGTTGTCAGAGACGACGCTACCTACATAACGTCTCCGCCGAACCCGTCAACTCCGGGAGACGACGTCGAGGTAGGCCTGTCCCCTCTTCAAACCCCCGGCTCGAGGAAGGGGCACATCCTGAGGTACACGTTCAAGAAGAACGCGGCAGGTGGGAGAACGCTCAACCTCACCGTCGAGCTGAGACAGATTGCTACAGTGATAGCCTCCTGGGCTCACCTGAACATCACAGGTGCCTGGACTCAGGCAGACCAGGCGTTGACCGAAGCCCAGGCCGGCCAGATAACTGATTACGCCGCCCTAAGCGTCAGGTACAGGGCTTCAACCATGGGAGCCGGGCCGGCTAGAAGCTGTCAATGGTCGTGGTGCAAGCTTCAGGTTCCCGCCGTCAAGAGGCTCCTCACCCTTAAAGGACGGGGAGGCGACAGTCGCAGCCGGTTCCGGTTCAGATACAGGCCTTGACTTCCGTTGGGTGCGCTGGACTCAGTCCAGCACCAGCTTCAGACCCTGCAACTGTGAGAAGCTCAGGCTCGGCCTCGAAGACGTCGAACCCTCTTCAGAAGAGGCTCCCTTAAGATGAAGGTGGGCCTCTGCGAGAGAATCTCAGGCCTCGCAGTCTTCAACGTCTCCTGAACGCCTAGCCTCGTTCCCTGCGCGTCACTCTTCAGGTCTGATGTCCGCTTCTTGATCTTCTCCACAGCGTCTTTCAGACTCATGCTGACCAAAACGATTATACGCCAACCACGGCTATAAAAGCCGTGTTGAGCCTATGTCAACGACCGTGAAGGCTTCGGCGAAGGGCCTCAGCAAAGAGGAGATCAGCCGGCGGATCAACGACGCCCTAGAGATCAGGCCTGAGATCGACTTTACGAAGCTCTCGAAGGAGGAGCTGGAAAGGTTCGCCGTCGCGCTCAGCGACAGTAAGAAGCTGGTCAGGCTGGGCGTAACGGGGGTGCGGAAGGAGACTCGAGACCGCATACTCGGCGCGGTGGACGAAGCCCTCGGTGAACGCGAAGGAGGGCTCTTCGGCCTAGGCATCATTCCCAAGGAGCAGCCAGGAGGGGACGATAAAGGACCGCTCGGTCTAGGCATTCTCCCCAGGGTTAAGGAGAGGCTGAGCCGATGAGCTTCCTCTATGACCTACGCATAAACAGGGTTATGCCCCTGATGGTTAACCCGCGCCTGAAGCAGTTAGCCGAGGGGTTGAAGGAGCGAGGGTTCCTGAAGGGAACCGTCTTCGAAGCCCGCAGCAGAGCGATGGGAGTAGAACCCTACAGCTTCCTCATCGGCGCAGCGGTAGGCTCCGTCGCCACGGTGATCGTGGGAGCCGTCAGTATCGAGTTCTGGCTGCCCAGAGCCATCGCCCGGCTGGCCGGAAAGACGCTTCAGGAGACGACTAGGGAAGTCAGCAGGATACTGGCGGTGCCTCCGGCTGGCGTTATGCGAATCGCATAATTCTATGTGAATCGCATAAATCGGCCTCCGATAGTCTTAAATCTAATTGCTAATCCTAACAGTTCAGAGGAGCAGATATATGTCGTACGCACAAGCAGCTACGGGAAAGCTGATGTTCAGGCAAAGGATTGACACCGTCAAAGGGACCATTGACGCCTTGAAGTCGAAGAGTGCTTTCGACGCCGTTGAAAACCAGCTTGAAGGGTTCGGGAGGAACAACCGCCAGCTCCTACGTAACTTCACGGGGTTCCCGAGGTGAGCATACGAGCCAAGTAGCGCTGATGGATCGGGTACAGCAGGCTAGAGCGCAAGTGATGTCTAGGGTTGAGCAGGCGAGGACCAGGGTGAGAAGCCGAGTCGCCCCAGGCGGGGGCACAAGCGGAACCATCCTAGACAACGTCAGAGCAGCCATTGACACCGGAGGCATTCTAGCCCAGTTTCGGAAGCGCGTGCAGGCGAGGCAGCCCATCCTAGGACCACCGGCGCCGCCGGCAGTATTCGGCTCCCAGGCAGTCTCGTCCCTCAAGGAAGAGACCACCCCACAAACAGGGGTGACCGTGAAGAAGATAATCGTGTAGGAGGTAAGAGAAAATGGCTATAGCAAAGGAAGGAAAGGACCTAGTCCTATACGGTCAGACGTCTCAGATGTCGCCACTGGACAAAGAGGAGGAGGAGGTCTTCGAGGCGCAGTTCGACAAGCTCTTCGGAACGAACGACTCCGTAGAGCGTGAACTGTTCCAAGACCGCAAAGACGTCATTCTCGCGGGGATCAAAGCCATCAAGTTCAAGATGAACGGCCCAAGGTTCACGGGCTGGAACCCGGCCGACTCAGAGCTGGGCTGGTCAGCCATCCGGCCAGGCCACGTCAGGGTGAACAACGTCATCCAGACGACCTGGGCGGTGACGTTCGCCGCTGCGGGCGTCTGGCAGAGATGGCTTGACGGCGGTGCGGCTACTACGCCGTACACGGCGCCTTACGCCTGCGGCCAAATCGTCGTCGGCATGATGAGCCTGCCCTATCTGGCATCGGTGCAGCCCCTAGTAGCAGCGGCCCGCTGGGAGATTGACAGGCAAGTGTTGGTCCCGTTCGACATTCGACCAGTAGCCCTAGGAGACAACGCTAGGCAAGTGCCCGTCTACCCACACCCAACGGTCTTGATCCTGCCGCGGGCAAGCGTCATCGCTCGCCTCGTATCAGAGGTCGCTGGGAACGACTACGTCAGGCCTATAGGAATATCCGTTGGACTAGGGAAGTTCCTTAAGGTCGAGGCTCCGGCAGCAGCGGACTGGACAACGTTCTAGTCTTAGCTAGGACGTTCGTTCTGGTTCTATCCCAACTCAAACGGAACAGTTGGCGGTGGGTGAATGAGCGCAAGCCTGATCGACGTGACGACGACCGTAGAGCTAGAGGCGCGGCTGCCCTTCCTGAAGCCAGGCTGGTACTTCGGCCTACTCTTCAGCCAAGGATGGTCCTTCGCCAGAGTCCAAGCCCGAGAGTTCACCAACATCACACCGTACCCGTTAGGGACTGTTGCAGCCCGCTCGAACCTATCAGACTGGAACCCCATACCGGAGCGAGGCGTAACCTCGCCAAGATACATCCTAAGCCCTCAAAAGCAGTCCTTAATCTACCAGTACTTCTGGGGCGTAACGCCCCCCGACGTCAGAGTCTTCACGCAGTTCCCGCCTAGAACCGACCTACGAATCCTAATCTCCCGACTTGACCTCACAGGCGACATCGGCTACATCACGGGCAGGGAGAGTCCGTTCTTCTACCCGTCTCCTAAGACGGAGCAGTTCACCGTCATGGAGACCTACGCGCAGTACCAAGCCTACAACCCCGTCAACGCGGCTGTCCGCAACGTGCTGTTGAGCTTCCAAATCGCCAAATACACTTACGAGTGGGTACGAGACCCGACGATGGTCAAGGACTTCATCGACGACCGCAGGAAGGTTCACAAGTTCGTCATGGGACCGCCCGACGAGCCGATGAGCGCACCTCAGTGGCTCGTCACATCGTACACCGGCGACGCCTTCAAACGCGCTAAGGAGTTGATGGCTTAATGCCGGGCATACCGACGGATGAGTTGAGGGAAGCAACAGTCTACGCGACAACGAACTGGAAGAGTCTAGGGCCTCGCCTTGAAGTGACCAAGGTGAGGGAAATCTACTACATCGGGCTTCTGAACCGGGCAGCAGCCGGAACCAGAGTTGTCATAGCGGAACTCGCCTCAGGCGGCACGCCAAGCCCGAAGGACATATGGGGGCTGGTCCTAGACGACGAAATCGCGTGGCCTGACAGTCTCTCGCAGCTCTCAGTCCCATACATGACGTTGAAGACCGACACAGCCAGCGTCAAATACTTGAGGGTAAGCGCGGCCGCAAGCTCTGTCTGGTGTCGAATCCTCTACCGCGACGTACCGTAGCACCCCCTTTTTTCCACATGGGAATAGTCCTCAGCACTGAAGTGGTAGGGTATGGCTCTCAGGGAGATATTCCTTCGTCCAGCAAGGGCAACGCCTTCCCCAATCACGATCACCGCCTCACCGGGAGCAGCCTTAACGGTCACAGTCACCCCAAGTCCAACGAAAGGCTACGTAGGCACCGTCTTCAACGTGACGGCGGCGTGGACGCCCGTCTCAGGCGTGCCACCAGGCTATAGCGTGGTCTACGACTGGGGCGATGGGACAACTAACAGCTTCAACCCCGGCTCTGGTACACCACAGTATACGGCGAACCATCAGTACAACTCAGCAGGAACCAAGACGATCAAGGTAACAGTCACGGACTTAGGAACGGGCGGGAGTGGAAGCGGCACAAACACGGTCACTGTTGCGACTGCCCTCACGGCAACGTTCACAGCGGATAAGACCAGTGGCACCGTTCCTTTAACCGTCACCTTCACGGTGAACATCCAGGGCGGATACCCGAATTACACCTACAGCATAGACCCCGGAGACGGCTCAACCCCGTACAAGGGAACCCGGACAGCGGTGGGAAGCTTCACACAAGCCCACACCTACACGAAGACTGGAACCTACACGGCGAAGTGCACGGTGGACGACGCACTTGGAGCAACGTCTTCAAGCCTCATCAGCATAGGCGCAGGAGTCACCATCCTCTTCCCAAGGCTTAGGGCGCTATTCCCAAGAGCCTTCGAGAGGATCGACAAGATGAGGTCGAGGCTCCCTGCTAGAGAGCCTGAGCGACCTATCGTTTGAGGCCCCTCTTTCAGGGCGCAGGTAAGGGTTCCCCCACTAGGTAGGGGGTTCCTATCGTAGACCGTTAACATGCGTCAATAGTAGGGTTCCACCGTCGGTTAACCCTCACCGACCCCCCGTTCTAGCGTCGGGAGGCAATTCTTCGAGGGTCTTCTTCAGGGTCTCTATGACGTAGACCTGGTCCGGTTCAGTCATAGAGTGGTACGCGGGCAGGGCGAGCGTGATCGTGTAGAGCAGCTCTGAGACTCGTAGCTGGCCTCTCCCGTAGCCAAGCGTGCAATTCTCCAGGTCCCAGCCGAAGCTGGGCTGGCAGTGGAGGCAGTAGGTTCCTATCTGCGTCTCAACGCCGTGTTCCCGCATCCTAGAGCTCACAACCCGGTTCACAGGCCCCTCAGCCAACGCGCGGTAGGGGAGCTTCACCACGAAGGCCTGATGGTTCGGAGTTGCCCCGCTGAGGGTCCTCTGAGGCGTAACCGGGAGATCGTAGTCCCCGATCAGCTTCCTGTACCTGTGAACTTGGGACGCCCTTCTGTTCAGCATCTCGTCCATGTGTTTGAGCTGGACGAGGCCTATGGCTGCCTGGATGTCGGTGAGCTTGAAGTTGTAGCCGTAGTCTACGAAGCGGTCGCCCTGGAAGCCATGCCACCTGAGCAGCCTAGCCTTCTCCGCTATCTCCTCGTTGTCGGTGGTCAGCATCCCGCCCTCGCCGGTGGCAAGGAGCTTCCTAGGGTCGAAGCTGAAGCAGGCGCAGCTTGCCCGGGCGCCGACGTGCCTTCCGTTCATGTAGGAGCCTATGGCGCACGCCGCGTCCTCCACTATGAACGGTGCCTCGATCAGGCCGATGTCACAGGGGTTTCCGAAGATGTCTGTGGGCACCACGCAGCCGCTATCCACTACCAACTCGTTCATGTTGAAGGTGTCCTCGTCCACATCGACTAGCTCAAGGCCCTTCCGTAAGACGGTAGCTGAGTTGGCTGCCGCGGGCCAGGTGAAGTCGGGCACGTAGACTCTTCGCTCGGCAGATATCTCGATAGCTAGGTGGAGGGCTGCGGTGCAGGAGCTTACCGCGACCGCGTGCTTCGAGCCGACGTACCCTGCGAACTCCTTTTCAAACTCTAGCACCTTCGGCCCCTGCTTCCACCAACCTGACTCGAGGACTTCCTTTACCGCGTCAGCTTCCTCGCCGAAGTACGTGGGTCTAGCGAGTGGGATGGTTCTGTTCATACCATTTCTCAACCTCTCGTAGGCTTTCCTTCCAGCTCTTCTTAGCGGTGAACGATAACGCTTCCTGAGCCTTCCTCGTATCGGCGAGTAGCCGCTGGATATCCCCCGGCCTTCCGGGTTGAAAGTGGGCGGGCTTAAGGTTCTTCCCGTAGATCGCTATGACCTCCTTCGCCAAGTCTAGAATGGAAACCTCTTCTCCTCGAGCGATGTTGTAGACCTGCCCGATGTGCAGCGGTCCCTCGAGGAGCCTCATAGTCCCACGGTAGACACCCTCGGCCAAGTCGTCTACGTCCGTGAAGTCGCGGGTCTGGGAGCCGTCCCCGAAGACCAGGGGAGGCTCGTTCTTCCTCACGCTCTCTATGAACCTGATGAAGCTCGGCGCGTACCTGTCGGTTCGGATGCCGGGGCCTAATCCGTTGAAGAGGCGGAGGATCACGTATTTGAGGCCGTAGGCGTTTCCGAAGCTCTTACACCACATCTCACCGCAGGCCTTCGAAGCCCCGTAGGGTGTGGTAGGGTTCAGCGGCGCGGTCTCAGGGATGGGGAACGAGGTCTGGTACCCGTAGACCTCGCAGCTCGAGATGTAGACGAGGGGCTTCTTGTAGATTGTGCAGACCTCAGCGACGTGAAAGGTTCCAGCGTCGTTCGTAGCGAGCATGCGGAAGGGATGCTG
>Ga0315310_10000242_pt1 | contig 35679 bp, 38 predicted proteins | sample TDP5_MG_FD_203630 | JGI IMG/M metagenome (GOLD analysis project Ga0315310, IMG submission 203630) | Freshwater sediment microbial communities from Lake Towuti, South Sulawesi, Indonesia - TDP5 | ecosystem: Environmental > Aquatic > Freshwater > Lake > Sediment | place: Indonesia: South Sulawesi...
CCGGCCTCTAGCTGACACACGGAACCACAATACTATACTTCAGCTGCAAGAAAATAAAACTAACCTATGCCTCAAGTGATTTCCTCTCTTTGTCAGAATCACTGCCGCTACCAAAGCGAGCGTTAACATCAAACCTACCTCATGGAACTCCGGAATAGTCACGAGGTGTTCGCTGTGAACATAGGAAAACGACACGATCCAAATCGAACCTCCGTCATCCACAGTCGACAAGATAGGAATCTGCCCATCTATCTTGACCGTCGGCACTCCAGCGTAAAGAAGCTGCTTTGGTATCCGAACCACTGCGAATCCAATAGTGCCAGAATCGCCGCTAACAACAAACGAAACCACTCTGTTCTTCACATCGTAAGAATATCTGGACAAAGCCGACGTGCTGGTGATCTCTACGTTTTGGGGGAATGTTGAAGGCCAACCATAGTTCGCTTTCAGACTGCGAGGGCCATACATCTGAATCGTGATGCTCGACCCAAGCCTAGCAGCACCGTCTAGAGTCCATCCGAGCATACGATAGCCTCCCACATCAACCGCGGTTACAGTAACAGATTCTCCCTCATTACACCACCTAGAACCTGCAGGAGGAGATAAAGTCGGTACGCTACTTGAGATAGATAGCAGATATTGCGTCACCCAGTTGAAGGTCACCCTCTTCGGCCTATCCATTACGGTCGTGCCTGAACTGCCTGAGCCCGTCACGTCGCCGGAATAGCCTGCAACAGAGTATCTGACTCCGGCCCGAGTAGGATCCTGAACTGGGCTTGTCACGAAGAATGCTGCGCGTGTATTCTCATCATACCAGCCATCGCCAGTGACTATTCCGTATTGGCTGCTGATGTTGAGGCGATGCTGGGTCCTGTAGTTCATATCGATCGACATGTCTGATTGAACATTGATTCGCCGATCTGGAGAGATGACGCCGTCGCTCCATGCAATGAAGACTGAACGCGTGCTTTCGCCCCTAGGTACAACTTGAGAAGCTTGAATCTGATGACTCGCATAGGAGACCTTTGCGTCAAGTTTCCCAGCTGCATCAGTCAGATATGACTGGTCGTCGATCCTAATTGGCACATTCGCCATTCCGGTTCTAATCATCAACGTGTAGCCAAAGTAGTCAACTTTAGCCGTAAAGGAATGAAGCGCAGCAGCTAGAACAGTGATTAGTAATCGGTATGGGTCTTTCTGTATTCCCTCAACCTTTCCCCCTGAAGTGGTGATGCTTGGCCGGAACTCGATATTTTGCAGTCTGACTGGACCGGAACCGGACAGAATGCTTTCATCGACATAATACACCAGCAGATTGATCCGATCCAGTTGTCTTGGAAGCCAATTGTCAAACCCTACTTTCTCTCTGACTTCGATGAGGAAGAATTGGCTTGTCGTCATCGGCATAATCAAAGCCTTGGTCGACGAGCTTCTTGCCTGCAATTGTTCGATTTCTGCGTTGACCGATTCTCCCGGTCTCACTATTCGTACCTGTGACCAGTCAATCCAGCCGAGCTTGATTTTCCCCCAAGCAGAGATATGAGCTGGGGTAGAGCCAAGCAGACCAAAGAGAGGCCCATTGTTAGCGCCTTCCGCCATCAGATCCCATCCGCCAACGAACGTTTCCTTGTAATTGTAGTCGTAGAGATCCGGTAAACCGAGCATATGACCGGTCTCATGAGCGAACACACCTAACGTGTCGAATTCAGAGACTGCACATATGGAAAGCTGCAGTAAACCATCATTTGTCTTAGTGGTGGTAGGTCCCTGGTACGCGAAGGACCATATGTTGTCGGTGCTCAGAATTGGCAAACCTTGTGCTTGGTCACCCCGAGAATGTACGATCATGACAAAGCGGTAGCCCCGGAAGTCTACATCATTGTCAGCCATGTCTATTGAGTCTTGCACCAATTCGTGAGGCTTTTCTTGATAGAAGCTACCCGCTCCATAGTAACTCATCTGATGCGGCAGCATATACCACTTTGAAAGAACCGATCCGACAAACCACATTTTCCCATAGGAAACCTCAAGAAAATACTCGTTCATCTTCGAGAAGACCACCTTGTTGATGTAGCCAATCGTTTTTGTCTCTGGTTTGTCTGGAAACTTGACGGGTATGACTATCAAAGATTGAGCTCCCAGAATAGGCTCAGTATACCCTGTTTCAGAATGACGGTATGAAGGCCTATCGCTGTTGAAGGCTGTAGACGAGGCGAGAGACCCTGGGATCGTGGACATTGAGAAAGCAAGGATGCTTAACGCTGTGACAAAGAGTATGTTAATTCTCAGCTTCAGCAACAACTCTGATAATCTTCCTTATTTTATATGTGACTCTCAGATTTTAGGTTGTTGAATAGCAGTCTGCTCAATCCTGACATGTGTCTTTCTCTGGCGCTTCTAGGATCGGAATATGCCCTCCAAGCAGTAAACCGTCAGTCTTGCTTTTTCCGGGCATAGTTGCTTCAGATCACATCTTGTGCACAGTTCTTTGATATCAGCTACGTCGAGGGTGTTCGCCTTCTCATGTAGTGAATAGAGCAACTTGAGATATTTCCCCTCTGCGATCCTGGGGATGTCATAACGGTCCTGAATTCCGATCCACTCATAGAGACGCTTGTGTCCCTTCGAGGAATTACCTCTCTTGCAAATCCATACAGCATCTTCAGCGAGATCTGGCCCACCATGGGAACGAGGTAGAATGTGTTCCAATGTCAGGTCAGTCTTGGCTCCACAGTAGACACATCCATCAGGTCTTTCTCTTTCTTTGACATACTCACGAATTGATGAGGACCATGAGATCTCTCCTGTTCGCAGCTTGTTAAAGCGATCCATTACGAATGCATAGTTCTTCTCCCCTGCGCCAGCTGACTCAGAGATTATCTTCGCATACTGCCAGAACAGCAAATCACGGATGGATCTCACAGCCTTAGGTGGCAAGTTCGAGCCCCATATGATGTGTTCGTCCATTCACTGTTCTTCAACCTAGGCTAGCATAGTTGACGTCGTTAAAGTAGTATGCAGCCACAAACCCTGAAAGTGCCAGCCGATCACCTATGAAAGTCAATATGGCTGGCGCCTGGGGCTCTATACTCTGCCATCCGACTATGTCCAACCTTATTCGCACCCACGCATGATAGCTCTCACCCTTTCTGCCAAGAACCACGAAAACTCTATCCTCACTATACCCGGCCGTTCTAAGGAGAGAAACAAGTAGGATGCCGTAGTCCTCGCAGTCCCCTGTTCTCCGCTGCAGTGTTTCTCTTGGAAGCTGCCAATAGTCTCGTCCATAGACATCGCTGTCATAGGCGTATTTTATGTTCGTCGAAACCCAGTCTCGAACAGCCATCCATTTCGAGATACGGTACAGATACAGCTTCGATATCTCGCTAAGAGCAGACTTCACCACGGGGTCACTAGGTGTTACGTAAAGCTTGGCTACGTCTGGATCCCGAGAGGGAGAACGAGGCAGATAGGCATTTATTACAAGTGATGCGTGGTTGCTGGAACCAGCGCATGAGGCCTCTACTGAAACCTCGTGAGTTGTGTCGTAATCAAATGTGAAGGTCACAGAATCGCTGTGACGTTCACGAGAGCCGATGGATGCAAAGTAATCCTTGGCAGCACTGTTATCGACGAGAAGGACGATGTGAGTGCCCTGCGCGGACGTGGTCCCTTCATTATGAACACTATATGTGACAAGAACTATAAACTCTGGGAGAGTGGTTGAGGGGTTTCTGCTCCATTTGGTGTCCCCTTGGGCAACCCCAACTCTGATTTGAACGTATTGTTGAATTGGAGGGCGCCAAGTGTCAGTGACAGTCGGTTGATGCCAAGTCACTCTAGGAAGTTGAAGGATAAGAACCGCCGAACCAAGCAGAACAATTATCATGAAGACAGCTGCGATGAGGCCACCATGGGATTGACGGTGAGTCAATTGCCGAGCAGTGACTTGAGAGCGAACTTTGGTCAAGACCTGCGGAAACAAACTGTTGCCGCATCTGTCACAGAATCTTGACGATGCCTGAACAGTCAAGCCGCAACTTGGACACCGAACCATCATAGATCCACAAAAGCGGCAGTATCGGGCGTAGACACTTGACTTAGCCCCACAATTGGGGCACACATTGCGGCCAATCATCGCTAGGCCCCCGAAAGGGTGGGAAGCCACCGCTAGTTATAACTTTCCATAGAAGGCGTATTTTGTAGCAAAGATTGTCTTCCCAGAGAGGGGCGGAATAGTGGAACCATTCTTGAACCGCAAACGGCACTATGCAATGGTCCAAGGTGGCTCGCGCTGCCGAGTCTTTCTGCTTTGAGACATGATCTTCCTCAAGGATATTTCGCAGGCTTCACGACCGGGAAGAGAGGCCTTGAGATGCCTTGGGTGACAATTCTGTTGCTCGCCATCAACTTCACAGTGTTCGTTTTCACGGTACAAAGAGAAGCTTCTCTGGAGACCTTCGGTTTGAGGGGGATTTCACTTGAGTCTGGGGGTTTTTGGCAGGTCGTAACTGCAGCGTTTCTTCATTCTGATGTAATGCACTTGCTGCTGAATGAATATGGATTGTTTGTTCTTGGGGTTCCGGTTGAGCGAGCGTTTGGAAGAGCAAAGACCTTGTATCTTTATTTGTCGACGGGTATCGTTGGAAATGTTGCTTCTTACTTCATCTTGCCAGCATATGTTCTGACACTTGGTGCGTCTGGTGCTGTTTTTGGCCTTATGGGTGCTGACCTCGCCATGACTGCTGTTCAGAGAACACGCCCAAGTGGAAGAGATGTAGGAGCCACGTTGGCCTATGTTGTGATTAACTTCGTTCGAAGTATGGGGCCTCAGATCAATGTGGTAGCTCATTTAGCTGGTCTCTGTTTTGGTCTCTTCGCGGGTTTTATTCTAGCCAAGTATTCAGGTGACATGCGATGAGGCGGCTCTTCTAGGCAGTGATGTCTCTTTTCTGTTTGGTCTTCCTTGGTCAAGCAATAACAGTGCTCTGTCAAGACCAAATCACAGCTGGACAAGGAGAAACAATTTGGAATCTACAAATAGGGCTGAAGAACACGGGCTGGATCAGCTATGAAGCCTATGCTGAGGCAGGTGGTGACGCAGGAGACTGGGTCTTTCCGACTACTATCCGGTTCGGATTGATCCAGCTAGGCGAAACAAAGACTGCGACTTACACTCTGATTATCCCGAAAGATGCTTCACTTGGCACATACTACGTCTACTGGAGGTTCTACGCATATTCTGGATCTTACAGACAACACCTTTTCACCAGCACAGTCAGAGTAACCGTTGTCCTCGGTAGGAACCCCGCCAAGCTTCTACCACTTTGGCTCTTTGTGGCCATTGTTACATTGAGTCCTTTGTGGTATTGGACCAGAAGAAGAGCAGTATCTGAAGGCATCATTGGTCGAAAACTCGTAAGGATAGCAGTGAACCTGGCGATTGTTGGCACTCTGTTTTCCGGCGTATTCTACGTATCATGGCAAGTTCCACTTGTTCCAATAGTCATAGCCGGCTCCAAAGTGGAAACCACAGTGATCATTCGCAGCAACGTCGTAACTATGGGCACACATATGGTTCAGACGCTGGTGACAACAGAAGCTTCAAGCACCACACAGAGGGGGGGCAGGAGAAGATGAAATCATAGTAGTCTTTGTCACCAGACGAAGCATAGTGACAAGGAGCTATCAAATTGAGACAACCACCTGGTCAACGCAGAGTGTCGCTATCACATCGTCATTTGAAACCACTGGACGTCAAACGTTGTCTCAGACATACCCGATGCTGTGGCCGATGCTTGCAATAGCTTTGGTGGTGGTTTTTGCAATCATTCTCGTTAGATCGCACGCCATGGAGTCTGTAGATCGTTCTCAGCCTTGTTCCCGGTTCCTCGAAGAGCTTCGACCACTCATTCAGCCCGGATTCTATTCGTGCACGATTGAAGTCCACCCGTTGACAGTCGTCGCCTAACAGAAACTGCAGTTTGTTGGCGAGCTCTGCTTTGACCGGAGGAGTGACCTTGATGTAGAAGTGCTGGCCTTTGCGCTTGCTGCTGCATGTCCTTATCCAGACGACGTTAACGCCATACCGCTGACATGTGGCGAGGATTAGCCACAGGTAGTCCTGCATCCAGTCTCTGTCCAACAGGCAATCTTTGTCGATTTTGAGCACACTTGCCTTATCGACGGCCACGCCTGAGTTGTCTCCGCCTTTTCCTCGCGTAACTCAACGTTCTCGACGGCAATGGGTAGGCTTTCCATCTTCTTCCACGATATTGCATGCTTCTGCTTTCAATTGTGATGGTACTTTGGCCTTTGGTTGCTGGTTCTTCGCGTTCGAAGCTGATTCTTATCTTTCGTTTGCGAATCCACTTCCGAGTTTGGCGGTAGATCGCCTGCTGAAAATATGCTCCTCCTCTCTTGGCGAGGTGTCGGCGAACAGTGCGAATCTTGCCGTGTCTTGCAACCTTGAAATGCATCTCGTATTCTCTTGCGCATCCGACTGTGGCGTCGTACCAAGTGCTTGCTATTGTCATCTGGTAGGTTCTGATCTTGGTCATCTCTTCACCTTGCGTGAAGTCTTCCCCTGAGCTTCAAGATTCGATACCATCGGATTCTCATCGAAATTGACCCAATTCATCAGGTTTAGAACTCTGTTTACGTCGAAACCGTTGACTGCCTTGCGTTTCTGCTCTAATGCACTGGCTTGAAGTAGAGCTTGAAATTGCTTCTGGAGTCGAAATCCGTACGTTTCCTGAGCTCTAGCGATGGTGGTTGTTGATGGTAGTATGCTCTCAGCGTATCGTCTAGGTAGCTTGATTTCAAGATCTTCTTGCGGTATCTCTAGTTCAACGTCGCGTTCTTCTAGATAGTCGAGCCCTAGGATTGAGTCGAAGACCTTCTTCACTGTAAGCATGCTGTAGCTGTAACTGAACGGGATCACCCGGCTGAGGAAGCCGACACGTCCCCAATGGTGGCGTTGATCCATCAACTCTGCTTTTGTTATTGCTGTGACTATTCCGCAACGAACAGGTACCTGAAAGCTTCGTCGCATCGCGTAAGTCGATACTGAAACGATGCCTTCTTCGATAAGTTGGTTCATCATGGTTACAAAGGTTCGGACCGTGGATTCTCTTCGGGAGAGAGGCTTGATGAGATCAGGGATGAGTATGTGTCTTACTTCACCTTTCTCTATTCGGGGTAGCCAATCCTGTTCTATGCCATATGCCGTTGCGTCACTTAGGTATGCCACATTTTTGTTGTGGATAAACTTGTTCATCATCTCTGTTTTGCCAGATTCAGGTTTGGCGATGATCAGTAGACTGTTGGGCTTCTCTACGTTCTCTACGTACGCCGTATAGAGCGTCAACGCAATCATTTCAGCTAGATTCTCCAGGTCCTTCACGCAATTTCGTCCCCTGACTCGGTGGGTAGTTTCGGACTGCGATATATCCGAAGGGACCTCGGGCACATCGCTTCTCCATGCTACATACCGGGTAGGGTCCTTCCACCATTGGGTTTTAATAGGTCTATCGTGGTACTTAGTATCTGGTGATACCCACGGAAAGGAGAACTCAAGAGTTTGAGAAACGCGAGACTGAGCGGGTAATACTTGAAGCTCTGGTTCGGGCTGATCCATTCAATCCACACAAGAGAAGGCTGAGGTTCAGCGAGCTTCTGAGGGAGACAAATCTTGGGAGAGCAACGTTGAACAGAGCCCTAAAGAGAATGGAGCTGGAGGACAAGGTCACAAGGCAAGTGGAAGCGCCTGTTGGAAGAGCGGTTGAGATCTACTATGGCTGGGGGCCCGAGGCAGAGAAGATCTATCCGCTTGTGCCTACAAGGAGACATTATGAGAAATTGGCAGAGAAGTTCAGCGTTGAAGTGACGCCAAGTAGATACCTTGAGATGCTTGGGCAGGCCCTTGGAAAGACGCTGATTCCAGTTCTGCTGGAAAGCCTTGGACATAAGACGCCCATTGTGGCGGAACCCATCCTCAAGGAATTCAAGTTCTTGATCGCAAGATACGTGGTGTATCAGAAGAATCCAGAGATCACCGATCTGAGGGAAATCGCAAGAGCGTTCACAGACATCGAAAAACATCCGGAAGAATACAAGAGAGAACTGCAGGAATTAAGAAGAGCGATTCACGATGGAAGTAGGAGTGATTGACAAAATGAATCCGCTCTTATTGTCTGGCTATGGCGTGAAGATTAGGGTCGAAAACCTGCATTCACGCTCGAATCTCGAAGCGATAGATGGCCGTGACGGTCTCCATGAACCAGAATCAGCATATGTGTTTCGACCTAGACGGATACCTTACGACTCAATAATCATCGACGGTCACAGTGGCTATATCTCGTTGCAGGCGTTTCATTGGCTCAGCCGTAACAAGGTTCCGGTCTTCATACTCAACTTTGATGGCTCTTTGATCAGTAGTATTCTTCCTCCGATGCCTGTGAAGGCTGATGTGAGAGCTGCGCAGTTCGAAGCCTGCAAAGACCCAGAGAAGAAGTTCAGGATCGCGTGTGAGATTGTGAAGGCGAAGATTCAGCGTAGCAGAGACGTGTTGAAGTGGCTCGGCGAAAGATATGACATTGAGAAGCATCATAGACGACTAGACAAGGAGGCTCTAGCTCTCTCAAGAGCGAAGACGGTGAATGAAGTTAGGATTGTTGAGGGGCGTGTGGCTCAACAGTACTGGCTCGCCATTCAATCCATCGTGCCTGAAACGTTCTGTTTCCAGAGCCGCATAGCGAAAAGCCACCAGTACGATGCCAGCGATCCGTTCAACCTCTGCCTGAACTACTCCTACGGAGTCATAGAAGGCTACGTGAGAAGAGCCATCAACATAGTAGGATTGGAGCCCGCGGTGGGCTTTCTACATGAGTTCTCTGGATCGCAGACCAAGGAGTCGCTTGTCTATGATTTGATGGAGCCTTTCAGATGGCTGGGCGACGTGACGACGATTGAAGCGTTTGAGTCCGGAGCATTGGACATGAAGGATTTCTATTTCATGGGCGATGACTACAGATACCATATTGAGATAGATGCGAAGAGACGGTTCCTTGAGCTGCTGAAGCACAGGTTCAACTCAGGCGTCAAGCACAAGGGCAAGACCTGGAAGTGGGACACAGTCATATTGGACAAGACGCAGGAGCTAGCGCGTTTTCTCTCAGACAAATCTGGGCAAATAGATTTCATCGAGCCACGTCCGAGCATGCAGAGAAGCGATACAACGGGTCTTCGCAGAAGGATTCTTGAGCTGACACGAGAAGAGGCGGGGAGACTCGGAATAGGGAAGAGCACGCTTCACTACCTGCGTAAGAAAGCAGGAAATCATAGACCATTCAGAGTCTATCAGAAGGTCGCCACTCGGTTGTAGGCGTGCGCTTTCTGGGCCCGAAAAAAGGCCTGATACGGGAATTGTGGGTTGACTCTAGTCTTGCCGGCCAATTGCCTTAGGAGAATTGTCGAAACTCGAAAACTTGCAACAGGTCACAGTGAGTTGTACTTTAGTCTGCAAGTGTGTACAATGCGTTAGTTCAAGGTCAGATTTCTCTAGCGATCTCTTTTGTTTGGGGCAGGCCTCTGACCCTTGACTTCTCTTCCTTTTCGACTATTCGTAGCATGGTGGACTTGCCGACTCTAAGGTTCAGTTCTCCGCGGAATATCTTTAGTTGAGCATTTTCAATGCGTAGTATGTCTCCGATTGAGACCATTTCTATTTGTTCGTTCCAGAGAGGTAGCTTGATTGTTCCGCTTCGGTCCTTGATTGTTGCTATGGAGAGAAGGCGTTCCTTGCCCCACTGAGAAGGAATGATTCTAGGCGTTGATTTCTCGGTGACCTTCACTTGAAGGTTGAATCGTTTGGTACGAGGGGTCAAGTCTTTGATTGTCAGGTTCTCCGGTTCCTGTCTAGCTCTCATGCCCATGACGTGATCTTCTAAGAGCAGACCGTGGAGACCTGATCTTCTCAGCTGCTCCAACTGTACCGGTGCGAGTTTGAGTTGTGTCATAATCTGGTTATTTTGGGTTATGAGAAAGACTCCGTCGCTCCCCATCGTTTGCCTTCTTTTGACCGATACGCTGTCAAAGGAGGATTCTCCCTGAGCCCAAGCGCATTGAATGCAATCAAGAAGGGCTGAAGAGTCCAGTTCGTACTTCTTTGAGATTCTAACCAAATAGTCAAGAGAGATCACATTGGAAGGAGCGCGCCAGGGAGCGCGGGATCTGCCTCTCGTTCCCCGCAGAAGATCCAACCTGACCCTTCTCAATGAAATCGCAATACTATGAAGTCATCATGCTCTTTAAGCTGTACCGCTACTAAAGGAAGGGCTTAAGCGAAGCCAAGATTCCTACCAGAGACACACTCCCAAGTCTCTGAAGGAATGGCTAGCCTTTCTGCCTCTGACACGCGCTCCTAAGCTGATTGAAACGGGCGGCAGATGAGTATGCGCTTCAACTTCTCCCCGGTTCATGATCGCCTGCAGTCACCGGTGTCCGAATCTTCGCGACTTTCTCTTTGCCTTCTGCTTTTTTCCCTTTCTTCGCTTTGCTCGTTCTCTACTCTTCCTGCTCCCCGATCCCATCTCTCAATCACATCGCTTCAGACTGATACGTCACTGTCCAAAAAGGAATTACTTCTCCTCAGACTCCTCTGAATGCGTGGAACACCATTCGGCGCGCTAGGCTATCTAGTAGCAAGGTTCATCTCGAACTGGAGGAGTCTTCTTCTCGGTGTCGATTTGCGTTGCCCGAAATGTACGAAGCTGACAGCTGACGGCACTAACGAGCTTGTGATGGATGAGGTCGATGACATTTGGCGATGTCGCGTCGGTCACACATATTCCATCGAGTTTCAGAGGAAATGCCCTAGATGCGGCTGTCTTATGACCGGGGTGGTCGGACGATATCTCGGAGAGATATTCTGCGAAGTCTGCGAACCCCGCAAGTCTCTGCTGTGAGAATAAGGAAACTCACGCATGGATTCTGTTTACTGGTGGCGAGCGCTATCATCCATGATCTTCCCTTACAGTCCAGCGGCTAGCATATATTCGACACGTCGCATATCGCATGGCATAGATGGAGTCTCTATGGTGCATAGACTCAGTAGATCTGACTTCAGAATGAGAAAACGGCAGAGAAGAAAGCAACGTATGAGGAAGCGAACTAAGTCAAGTAGAAAGGCATGACCGTCATCGGTCTAGTCCGTGCTAGCGTCTCTGTGGGATGTCGAAGGTTTCCTTGGCGTATCTCTCTTAGGAGCGCGCGCCTTTTCACAAGCGGAAACCTTGTAATCACAGGAGCAAAGAGGGAAGAAGAAGTTCACCGCGCCTTAACCATACTCAAAAAAACGCTTGAAGAGAAAGAACGACAGTGATCTTATGTCTCAAGACTGTCTAAGATCTGCAGAACGCGCGCTGAATCCATAGAGGTTTAGATCCTTAGCGAGAGATTGCTTTTCCATCGAGTCATTTATATGATGGTTTAGCTTCATGGCGGGAATCCTGAGTGCACGGTGGAGTTCTCACTAGCAATGCCATGTAACTCGATCTCCGATGAGACAAAGCCTCACCAGAATATCTGGCTTCTCAAGACAGACAACGTGATCCCGCGCCTAACTTGGCACTGGTGGTGGTGGCTTTTCTTTGTCAAGGATCCAGACAGGCCTGGCAGAACCAAGCAACTGATGATCCTGTGGTCCACAAAGAACACTGAGAACATCAAAATCTTGGATCGAGAATGGTCTGTGAGGCAGCCGCCGACATGGGACGGCTCGGTACTGAAGTTCAACGGGATGACCGCAGCCTGGTGGTATGATAATCAAAAGATGCACCACCCATTGCTGCTGGAAGACATGGACTTTGAGGTGCGAAATGATGGCGGCAAGGGCGAACTTCGACCCATTAAGGATGGCACGGACTACCGTTTCTATGGAAACCCTGAGAAATACGTGGTGAACATCCAAGATCGAGACAACGATTTCCTTTTCGAGATGACCCCATGGAATGACCACATGCAGAAGCACAGATTCCGAGAGAAGAGCTACACAAGGAAATATGGCCACAGCATCCTGCAAATCTACGGCATGAAAATGAAGGGCCACATTGATGGAGTCGAAGTGGAAGGCTCAGCTTGCCATCAGAGGGTTACCGTAAATGCACCAGGAGCGCCTTGGTACTGGGGACTGGTACACTGGGATGATGGGAGCTATCTTGTCTTCTCCAATCCGTTTGTAGGCCCTCAAATGTTAAGGGAGACAGAAAGACCCACATCACTGCTGGATTGGGGTGACATTAGGCTTTACAGGTCAATCCGCTTCTATTATCATGAAACAAATAATGAATACGAATTCAAGACCAATGCTGTTCGAATCAGACACACTGTGGAGAATGGGCTGCCAATATTCGATGTGACCGGCAGGGACAAGGAAAAGCAGGTTCATTTGCAGATGAAGGCTTACGCCAGAGCTTGCTGGAAGTTCCAGCAGCCCAGGAGATGGGGCATCAACTCGATTCTTCACTACAACGAGTATCCGGCAGAGGTTGTAGACTTCTCCTTTGCGACAAGGAATGAATCACTGAAAGTGAAAAAAGATGATCTCGGAGAGAGCGCAAGCAACCTCGAGCATACATGGGGAAAACTCATATGATTCCTGAAGTCGGAATCTGAAGGAACTGAGAACCTCCTAGTGCACACACACTTCTCTACACAACGAACGACGACGTTTGTCAGCCTGAGTTAACTCAGCATTGAGTAGGCTCGATGACAGCAAGACAAGAACAACGTTTAAGGACCATGGACTCGAATAACGGGTTCGGCAAAGCACTGCATGCTTTGAATCGGGGAGGTGAACTGCGAATGAGCGAGACTGCAATGCCTTCAACGGAAGCACAGAGACCAACAAAACCTCGCGAACCCATCCCGCCCGACACGATTCTCGTTGGAAAGAAGCCTTTGATGGCCTACGCGACCGCGGTAATGATGCATTTCCAGACAGGTGCGAAGGAACTTAGCGTAAAGGCCAGGGGACAGGCAATAAGCAGGGCAGTAGACGTTGTCGAGGTGGTGTCCAGGAGATTCTTTGCTGGAAAACTGAATGTCAAGAACATATCCATAGGGACTGAGGTTGTTGGCGAAGGCAATGACATTAGAAACGTGTCAACCATAGAGATCAGAGTTGAGAAGCTGGAGTAGTCTAAGTTCACTACTCTATCTATTTTGCCGGCTTCTTTCCCTTCTTCTTCACCTTCTTGGGCAAGACTTCACCTCCATGCAAATTATGACAGATTGCAGGTTCCGCGTACGAAAAAGAACGCCTGATACGAAAAGGGGGAGACCTGCTCTCATTCTATAGCCATCATGGTCAGCGTTGACCGGACCCATTTGAGTTTACGCACTTTCGAAGTTATAACTTCCCTAAGGCTGTCAGTTGTCTCCGCTTCGACTCTAGCGACAATATCGTAGATTCCGTAGATGCTGTAGGCTTCCTTGACGTTCTCAATCTTCTTGAGTTGCTTTAAGGCCTCGTCCTCTGAGCCAACCTCAGCATTTACGAAAACGAATGCCATAGGCATGTCTTGAATTTCCTCCACTATTCTAGCTCAACGTTCATGGAAGACCAAGGCTTCGGGGTACGTTTCCAGGATCAGTAACCACGCTTCAAAACTGTCAACAACCGCAGAATAGCACGCCGTTCCTGCGTAATACAATGGATTCTAGGCGCGGCTTATCAATACACCGAATTCTTGCCGCGGGCGGAAACACGCCGGCGACTATCTACGTGCGAATTTAGGTCAGAGAACATTCCGGTTGGGTTATTACAGCCTCCGCTCCTTGAACAACCTTTTAAGAAGCACTGGCAAGTCCTCAGCGTTCCTCGCGCGCGCTAGCGAAGGCGGTGGAATGAGTGTTTGTCTGTGAAAAGTGTCGCAAAGTCATAGGGCCGAGAGAGGCTTCATGCATGATATACGAGAAGGAGCCGGACAAGCCAACTGGCACAAGAATAGTCGGTCAGACTCGCGTTTGCTTTGTCTGCTATTCGCAGATTGTATCGAACAAGAAGGGGTAGAACAGTGCACAAAAGAAATACTCGCAAGCATAGGAAGAGAAGCCGCCAAAGAAGAAGAAAGAGAACGCTTGCTATGCGCGTTATGTGAGCGCGTGCGCAACCGTCGTCGTTTCAATAAAATTGTGTGTGTGTGTGCATCACCTGGTGCGGCCAGCAGAATTTGAACCGTTGAGTAATTTTGTGTGTATGCCATCACATGAAGCGAAGATTGAATCTGAAGCCACTGTTAGCGCCTATCTCATCACTCACACATGCTAGTTTTGAGGCGGTGTAGGTACAGAAATCCCTGAGAGAACCATTCTGTCTTCTAGCTGTTTCTTCTTCTCCTTCAACCCTTCTAGCTCTGTGTGCAGTTCGGCCATCTTGGCTTCGAGTTCATTAATCAATATTCTCTCTACTAGTTCCTGTGTCACCTTATTCAGTTCGTCCCTCTCAGATTCCAAAATTCTTATCTTTTCTTCCAACTCAGCCTTCCTTGTTGCCAGTTCCATGGGTTCCGCCTCAACTTGTAGAGTCCCTCGCAGACTTCTTAAGGAGTTTTGCTCAGTCTGCTAAACTCCACTCGGCAATCATGGCACCATTTTGAGGGTTTCGTGGCAAGATCAATATTGGCGGCGTTCCAAGAGAGAACCTTACCAGGGGTGATCGATGAGCTGAGCTCGGTAGATTATGAGAGGGGTTCGGGGGATTCTTCTCCTGATGGGAGCAGTCAGTTTTCGTCGTCGTCGGTATAACTGGTGCGTCCGGTAAAATTCGAACCGTTGGAAGTAATAGAATTCTGTGTACCTTGATGCAGCCAGTCAGATTTGAACTGTCAGTTCAATAGAGGTGTGTGCGCCAATAAGGCACAAGGCTATAGCCTTGTAATTGAATTCGCTCCTTGAAGTGAGACGGATTGATTGAGGTAGAAGAACTCCAACAGAAGCTGAACAGCGTTCACATGTATATTGATATTGGAGAGAAGGCCAGGGAGTTCCAGACAAAGATAGTTACCCTTCTTACGAAGCTCGGCTTCCAGGCTTCTCCAAGAGCTGAGGGCTTTGCCTTCTTTCCTGGCGACGAACAGGGTTGGAAGAGGTTGCCTAGCATTCGACTGACAAGGGCGGGGGGCGTCTTGATAACAACAGTTCATGCCAGTGATGCACTGACGACGTACAATGCCGCTGCGGTTAGTTCCACGCCGGTTGATATCTATCAACGAATAATGAATGGAATAGTGGAGGCGGGAAAACTCTACGAGGAGTACGGCAAAAAGGCTGCCTACGTGTCTGTCAGCAAGCCTTAGTCTAGCCTGGCCTACGGTTAGCGCACTAATAAGAGCACATGCACGAAGACGGAACCGGCTGACAGTACATACACGGACCACCGTAGATGTCGCTTCCAGCTTTCAGAATTTGCTGAGTCTCGACGGCCGCACCATTCTGCCACGCCTAGATGGACGAATTCTTCGGACTCGGCAATTCCTGGCGGTTCAGGAACATGCGCTGATCCCAGTTATAGTGGGGCCGATCACCAAGACGTGGAAGACTAGGGCTGATGCGATACCCATGGCTCCAAGACATATCGCCATGCCCTCATAACCAAACAATAGAAGCGCCAATTCTCCAACTCCTGCTCCTAGAGCTGACCCCATGCCCGTTGCCGCCTCATTGACTGACATCATTATGCCACAAAATCCCGGAACTTGTTCAAGAGTCAAGGTGGGAATCGGACTGAGAGCCGGAGATGGAGCTCGAGAAGGGGCAGGAGTAGGAGCCACAGCGACGATCAGACTGAAACATCAAGGTGCATGGTGTGCATTGCTGACCGCCGTGGCGACCGCTGCAGGCAAAGGTACTTAGTCGCTATTTATATCAGAATACGGCGTAATTGTCGGATAACAATATATATCATAATCCGACAAATTTGTCGGATAGTGATACATACCACAATACGACAAAATCCCGGTCAGTGACACAGATGAAAACAAATCTCTTACTCAGAAAGCTCTACACGGAAGGAAAAGCATTCCTCACATCCGCAGAGCTCAAACAATACTGCACGTCAATGAAGCTCGACTATGAGACAACCATCGACCACTTCATAAGGAGACACTACCTGATACGCATCTTCCGCGGGATCTTCTACGTAAGATCGCTCGAAGAACTGAAGCTGGGAAAGGTCAAGTACAACCACCTCGAGCTTGTCGCAAAGGGACTGGAGCTCAAGAACGTCAAGAACTGGTACTTTGGCTTGTACACGGCACTGAAACTGAACAACATGACACATGAGCATTTTGCCGTTGATTTCGTTGTCAACGACAGCATATTTCGTGCGAATCCCGTGAAGATAGCAGGTTACAAGTTCAGATTCGTCAAACTTGCACCCAAGATCTTGGGAATCGGCATAGTCGGCGACGGGTTAAGACACTCCGACCCTGAAAAAACCGTCCTTGACTTCATATACCTCTGGCGGCGGAGGGCGATTCCAAAAGACAAGATAGCTCTCGACATCGTGGAATGGGCCAGAAACCTCTCCAAGAAAAAGGTTAGAGAATACGCGAAAGAATACCCTAAGATTGTTGGAGATATCGCAAAAGAGGCAGTTGAATGAGAAAAGACTTTGTGAATGAAGTCAGTAAGATCCAACAGATCAAAAGAGCAGATTTGGTGGAGAAAGACTTCATTCTCCATCAGGTTCTCCTCGATCTCTCTGGGAACGAGTTCTTCTCAAAGAACTTCGTCTTCAAAGGTGGAACATGCCTGATCAAATGCTACTTGGGCTATTTCAGGTTCTCCGAGGACATAGACTTCACTTGGAAAAACCAGAATGCCTTCAAGAACAAAGGCCAGAAGGAGATCCGACGCCACCTCTCTCCAATTATCGACAAGTTGGGAGCGCTGTTTGAAGACATAGCAGCCAAGCGAGGCCTAGACTTCAAGTGTAGGAAGAACGACAAGACCTACGTTGAACTGGGAGGAGGAAACAAGACCTGCACGTTCAAGATCTGGTATCAGTCAGAGATATTGAACCGAAGAAGCTTCTTCAAGGTCCAGATAACATTTGTTGAGAGACTGTACTCCGCGCCACAGAGGGTTGAACTGAGAAGTCTGCTGGACGAGACGCATGAAGAGCTCGATGCGCTATTCCCGGAGTACTCGAAGTATTCAGAAAGAATAGCCTTTGATGCGTACGCAGTGAACGAGATACTGTGTGAGAAGGTCAGGGCAATCTTAACCAGAGAGGGTTTGAAGGCACGTGACTTCTTGGATGTTTACCAAATCTGCCGAATGTACAGGATCAGGCTGGAAGACATACGAGACTGTGTTTTGGGAAAAACTCAATTCATGCTGAGGCTCTACCAGAAGTACAGAAAGAGCTTCGCAAGAAAGAAGCACATAATCCTGTCAGAAGAAGCCTTCACTTGGGGAGAAGAAAGAGGACTCTTACTCCGAGACATAGACGAAAAAGAGTTCGCAATGTCTCTGATAGAGCTACAGCGTTTCTTGAAAGAGGTAATCTCGGAATTACCTTGATTTCGAGACGAGGAGTATCGCCAGCCGATAAGGTGCGAAATCGCGGAGATTCGAACCTAGAATTGTGCAGCCGATCGACAACGTGCAAATAGATATAGCGTGCGTGGCCCTCTCGTGACTTGTTACTATCATCGTCACGATGCATCTCCCGCGGCCAAGAGATTCGCTTAGGCAGGTTCAAGACCCGGCGGCCGCATCATACTGCTATGCTTGTGAGAGTCCCCCAACTTGTGGTCGAACTCATTGTATCTAGAGTACGCTTTCAGTTCGTTCTCTTCTAAGCGCTCTTCCCAGTCGAGATTCGGAGAATTCTCCTTCACCAAGAACTATACGCCATTCACAAAGACATATCTTATGCCTTCCGCAGATATCAAGTGAAAGAGAAGACTGCGACTCGTGACCTATTTAAGCACAGTCTTGAGATCCGGATTGACGTGCCTGAAGGAAATCTTCAAAGACTCATTCTCAGGACAGAAGACAAGGACAGAGATCTGAAGACACGCCAAGGCTTAGAGGTGACTTCAACGAGGCAGCAAAAAATCCCCAGGCTAGGTTTTCCCTTAGGTTTGCAGAACAGAGACCTGCAACTAATCTTTGCCTCCAACCTGATGGGCTCTTTTGGAGATGGAGTCTACGCTTATCTCTTGCCAGTCTACATCGCCGAAACCCTCAAGGCTAGTTCGGCGCAGGTTGGAATACTTTACGCAGTGGTAGGCCTACTGGCAGCTTCAACCTTACTCTTGTCCGGAATGTTTGCGGACAGATTTGACCGTAAGAAGACTATGATCGCTGGATGGATTGCATGGGTGCCTGCGCCTTTATGTTTCGCTCTAGCTGGAAAATGGTATGAAATGTTGCCGGGGATGATCCTATGGGGGGTTTGGCTTGGCGGGCCGACAATGACGGCTTACATTGTAGCTGCTGCAGACAAGAATAGGTTGACTTCGACGTTCACAACTATTTCTGCTGGGTGGTCTCTTGGTTACATCTTCTCTCCAGCTCTAGGCGGGTATCTGGCTACAACCGTGGGCATGCAAGTTGTTTTCTCTTTAGCCTCAATCTCTTATGCTTTCGCTGGCCTTATCCTTTTGTTCATTAGTGGCCAAGCACCAAATAGCCGGCAGCGTTGTTCGGAAAGAAACTACTCCCCTCTCCAACTCCTAAGAACAAGAGAGCTACTCGTTCTTTCTATTTTCTTCGCCTCTATCATGTTCACTCTAATGCTCTTTAGACCATTCATTTCCAAGTTTCTAGCAGACGTTTATGGCTACAGCAAGTTTGAAATTGGCATTTCAGGATCAGTTTTATTCTTCGGGTCGGCTACCTTAGGGATTCTTCTAGGCAAGCTGGGAGACAGGAGGAAAAAGTCAAATGCAATCGCCTGTGCCTTGATTCTGTGCAGCCTTTCACTGACCCTTCTCTTAATATTTGGTGACTTCCATCTCTTGATAATCACAGCTTTCCTGGCTGGGTGCTCCTACACGCTATGGTCCTTGATGAACGCCGTCGTTGGCTCCCTCGCTCCGGAATCCACTAGGGCTCGCTGGATCTCCATACCCCAAACATTTAGTATGTTCAGTTCGTTCGTAGCACCCTATATGGGCGGCATTCTATATGATGTTTCGCCATATTACCCATTCATGATAGCAATAGTGATTATGCTCGTCCTCGCACTACTGACATCGACGAGAATATTCGAAGAAAAGTCAAATTGAAGAGACTTGACAGCTTGGTCACTGGTGATGATGGTTGTCAGAATCCTACCGAGAAAGGATTTGCTGCCTTTCAAGAATGGAAGCGGCCTCTAGGTGCGGCTTAAGAGGAAGAAGACGCGTTGAGGCTACTTTCTGGCTTCTTCCTTGAGGGCTCGTCTGAGGATTTTGCCTATCGCGGTCTTTGGCAGCTGCTTGACAAATTCGACCTGTGTTGGTGCCTTGAAGCTGGCAATCTTTCCCTTGCAGAACTTGATGATCTCTTCGGCTGTGGTCTTGCCTTCGAACCCTTCCTTTAGGACTATGAACGCCTTGACTGTTTCGCCTCGGTATGGATCCGCCACCCCTATCACACCTGTCTCCTTCACAGCCGGATGCTCGTAGAGGACTTCTTCAACCTCTCTTGGCCAGACCTTCAGCCCTGAAACGTTGATCATATCCTTCTTCCGGTCGACGATGTAGAAATACCCATCCTCATCCATCTTCGCTATGTCGCCTGTGTAGAGCCACCCACGCCTAAGCGCATACTTCGTCTCCTCGGGCTTGTTCCAGTAGCCCGGCATAACCTGCAGTCCTCGGATGGCGAGTTCACCCACCTCGTTTGCGGACAGATCCTTCTCTCCGGTCTCTATGTCGACGATCTTTGCGTCTGTGTCGGGGAACGGGATTCCGATCGAGCCCGGGCGAACCTTCTCAGACCTGTCGAGCGGGTTGCAGTGCGTAACTGGGCTCGTCTCTGTCAACCCATACCCTTCAACGAGCCTACCGCCTGTGAGGGCTTCGAACTTTCGCATGACCTCGACCGGCAGGGCTGCGGCGCCCGAGATGCATAGGCGAACTGTCTTCAGGTTGAACCTGCCGGTTTGAGGGTGGTTGATGAGGGCGATGTACATGGTCGGGACGCCTGGGAAGAGCGTTACGCCATATTTCTGGATCGCCTTCAACACTTCCAAGGCCTCGAACCTGGGCAGGAGCACCATGCTCGCAGCCTTCAGAACCGGCATGTTCATCGCAACCGTCATGCCAAAGATGTGAAAGTACGGGAGGACGGCGAGCATCACCTCGCCTCCCTCACGGAGCGTCGGAAGCCAAGAACCAACCTGAACCGCGTTCACAGCAAGGTTGTAATGCGTAAGCATAGCGCCTTTCGGAACGCCTGTCGTGCCGCCGGTGTACTGGAAGAGCGCCTGGTCGCTCTTGGGGTCGATCGCCACTTTTGGTGGAGCTTCTCTATGCCTCTTTAGAAGCTCATTGAGCGAGATTGTGCCGGGGCACGAAACGGTCTTCACTTTGCCTGTGAGCCTCGCGAGGACTCCGAGAAGGGGCGGGAAGTAGTCAAGGAGTGTTGCGGTGATAACGTTGCGGAGCTTCGTTTTCCCACGGATCGGCGCTAGATGCTCGTAGAGCAGGTCGAGCGCCACGACCGTTTCGGCTCCGGAATCGTTCAGCTGGAACTCTAGTTCACGCTCCTTGTAGAGTGGGCTGCATGGCACGACGATCGCGCCGGCACGTAGGGCTCCGTAGTAGCAGATCGGAAACTGAGGCACGTTCGGCAGGAATAGGGCTACCCTGTCGTCTTTCTTCACGCCTAGGCTCACGAGCGCGGAGGCGAAGCAGTTGCACAGATCGTCAAGCTCACGGTACGTTATCCTTTTCCCGAAGAAGATGATCGCTGCATTGTTCGGATACTTCCTCGCCGTCGCGGTAAGGATTTCCGAAAGAGAAGTGTCAGGGTACGTTAGAGTTTGCGGAACACCTTCAGGCCAGTACCTCAACCATGCCTTGACCAAATAGAAGAACCTCCACAATATGCCTATCCTGTCTAAGGATATATCTGCCCTTCGTTAAGGCGCGTAAGTGGAGAAATCAGGCACATAGTCTGGCGGACGATGTTTGCTGATCACTGCTGTTCGAGTCATACATTTGGTCGGAAGGCATGGTATAAATAGAGGTCTTACATTTGTATAACCTCTGGTAGGAGCAATGTTTCAAGAAGAGATGAAAGTCGGCCCCAAGGGTCAAGTCGTTATTCCTCGATCTTTAAGAAAAGCACTCAACATCCACCCAGGGTCGAAGGTCATCTTCAAACTGGATGGAGGAAAGCTAGTTTTGGAGAAGCCGACTCTTGACGCGGTGGGGATACTGGAAACAATCGCGAAGAAGGGGCCGTCGGTCCGCAGGATCGACCCGCATTCCTATGAAGAAGAATTGGGCTTAAGGAGCAAGTAAATGCTCTACCTTGACTCGAATGTGTTCCTTTATGCTACGCTAAGCCACGAAGAAATTGGCAGAAGAGCGAGAGCTCTTCTTCTCGACGTCCAGCAGGGCAAGGAACTGGCATGTTCATCGGCGCTTACATTTGATGAAGTAGTCTGGGTTGTGAAGCAATTTAGAAGCCTAGAAGATGGTATCGTTGCTGGTGAGGCTTTCCTCAATTTTCCAAACCTGAGATTGACCACGGTTGATGATAGTTTGATAGAGTTCGCATTAGAGCTCATCAAGAAGTACAGGTTGGATCCAAGGGACTCCATTCACGCCGCTTCGGCGATATTGGAGAAGGTCGAGGTAATGATTTCAACCGATCAACATTTTGACAAGATAGTGGGGCTTCGCAGAAAACCTATCTAGACATGTGGAACGGCCGCTCAACGTAATCATCCGCTTCACGCGCTTTCTAGGCGAGGCGAAGGCAAGTTCAACGAATCACTAGCATTAGAACGGTTCAGATTAGAATTCGATCTAATAGTCCGACTTAGCTTCCTCTGTCTGGTCAATGGAATTGAGTCTGACAAGTGAAGCTCGGATCGGAAAGAAATATGCCATATACTCACCCAAGCCCGTGGTCAAAGCCCTTAATCTAAGGGAGGGAGAAGATACTCCTAAGGATTGCTGGCACAGCGGTCATCTTGGAAAGCCTTGAAGACCCAATTCAGCTAGCCCTTGCTGGAAGAGAGTTTGCGTCTATCACGCCAGAGCAAGTCGAGACCATAAGCCTTAAAGAACAAAGGCGTACCGCTAAGGGTTCCTTTTGACACGCTTTTCTCCCATCGCACCGGGAATCGCTGTAGGTGAAGAAGCTTCAAAAGGTCTCAAGAGACTCGTCCAGACAAAGTATCCGCCCTTTGACCTGTCGAATTCGTCCTTGGCATTTGGAGAGTAGGCTCGCAGCGAGATCAACCATTTATTGATCCTTCAATAACAATGTTGAATTCATGAGTCGCTTGTACAAGGTCTATCTTGAATCCGGCGTAGGTGGCTACGCGATGGCTCACGTGCTGCAGCTACCTGGGTGCACCTCCTCTGGCGATACAGAGAAGGAGGCGCTGGGGAAGATCGACGTAGCGATCATTAATCACTTGAATTGGTTAAAGAGCCATGGCATAGAGGCCCCAAGTCCTCGGAAGGTTCGAACCTGCATCGCCCAAATCGTGAGAGACGTGCCTGAACTGGGGATCAGTGGTGGAATGGTGGCTACGTTTCGACCTGACCACGTTCCTCCAACGGAAAAAGAACTATTACAGTACTTTTGTGTCATGTGCGCTTCTAGGCAGGATCTGCTTGAGCTGGTTCGAGGATTGAAGCTTCATCAACTAGAGTGGAAGCTTGAAGTCAATGAGCGAAGCATCGAGGAGATCCTCAGACATATCTCGAATGCAGAATGGTGGTATATATCTCGAATAGTGGGCGATCCCGATATTCTTCTAGGAAGAGAGAGACAGATCACTCTGCAGGAGCCCAAGGACGTTTTCGAAAGACTCCATTTGACAAGAGAGCTCGCTCTTCGCAAGTATGCCCTCTATCCTAGAGCCCTCTGGAAGAGAAGGTTCGTTCCTAGGCACTACTGTCGCCATAAGAATGAGGTCTGGACATTCAGAAAAGCGCTCAGGAGGACGATAGAGCATGAAAGAGAGCACTATTTTGAGATTGAAGCAACGATCAAGGCGTTCAGAAGGAGAAGGCGACATCACCAGAGAGCATGTCCTCCCATCGAACTGCAGCCTTGATTTCACAAATGCCCTTCCGTTAGAACTTGTCACCTCCAACTATGTTGGGAAGTAACCATATCTCTAGAAAGTTCGAGAGCCATCAGTGTGATGAGGGCTAGAAGGGGCTGATGCGCCTGTCATAAGAGTTTTCCGCGGTGCTCAAAGGTTATCATGGTGTTCGGTTAATGGATACTATATGCACATGGTCCGCAAAGTGATTCTTGCGTGGATCGGCTGCCTTCGGCTTGATACTTCCTTCGGGTTATGTTCTTGTGCAGCAGGTTGGGTTTGTGAAGTTCTGGAGAGTCATTGTTATGAGGCTCCTGTCCTGCGTCATCATGGCGTGCATGTCGCTGGATCTCCAGCTAGAGATGACAAGGAGGGTTCTGCGGTCAGAGACGAGGACGCAACATTCGCAGATCAGTCGCTTTACCTCCCCAATCCCCTTGATCCCCGCTTTCTTCACTTGTGTCAATGGAATTGCCAGGCCGACTTCGACTCCGCGCTCACTAGCTCTGCGGAGAGGATCTGTCATCTCCTCTAGAATGTTCTTGTCGGAGATGAGGGCGGTTATCTCCTTCTTGGCGTTGGCTATGAGCTCGGTCATCTTTCCTAGAACGTTTCTTCTGCCCTTGATGATGTAGGCAAGCTCCACCTCATCAGACCCTTGGGCTCGTGCGTGCACCGCCTCAAGCTTCTCAGCAAGGTCGTCGGCCCTCTGGATCTTTTCCATGTGTTCCTGTGTAAGCTGCTTCTTCAGGTTCGCTAACGCCTCTTTTGGGCTGAGCGCCTTGTATAGATTTGGCGTTCCATATTGGACCGTAATCATTCCTTTCGAGCGGAGTTCTTCGAGTGCGTAGTAAACTTTGGAGTCCGGGATGCGAGCTTCGTTACATATCGTGGTGGCGGAGGCGTAGGGGCGAGATACTAGGGCTAGGAAGGCAGATGTTGCGCTTGACGTGAGACCGAGGGATTTGAGAACTGAACGAATGTTCTCCTTCATAGCGTAGTCTGCGGTTTCAGATATCAGCTTCAACTCGTCTCCCTCCTTCCGGTAGAACATGTGAGTCAACCCTTATATTCGCTTCTACTACCGCCAGTACGTAGAGGCATCATCCATGAGTGAGGCTGATCATCGCAGTTCAGCTGGCGGGCGCGTTTCAATCGGACCTGCTAACATAAACGACCTTCCAGCTATCTTGTCGTTGCTTGAGAAGAGTGACCTCCCACAAGACGGTCTAGCCGGCCATGTTGCGACGACACTTGTGGCGAGAGAAGGTCAGCGTATCGTGGGAAGTGCCGCGCTGGAACTCTATGGCACCGAAGCGCTGTTGCGCTCTGTTGTGGTAGAAGAATCACTACGCGGCCGAGGACTGGGACAGCAACTTACCCAAGCAACGCTGAATCTGGCCAAGCAACACAAGGTAAAAACCGTCTTCCTGCTCACTGAGACCGCGAGCAAGTTCTTTTCCCGCTTTGGCTTCCACCCCATCGCCCGCTCGCAGGTGCCACATAGCGTGCAACGTTCTGTAGAGTTCACATCAGCCTGTCCAGTCAGTGCTCAGGTAATGATGATTCATCTGGAAAACGTGAATGGGAAGACACGTTACCCATGAAACTGCTCCCAGTTACGGAGAAAGGTTACTGGGCTACCTGGGTATCCACACTATTGTTCTTCGCCGCATTCTACACGCTTCTAGTGCCACTGCCACTGTATCTCGTAGAAGTAGGTTTGCCTGATTGGCAAATCGGCGTGATTCTAGGCGCGTTCGCTGTGGCGTCACTGATAACACGGCCCTTGACTGGTCTGTTTGCAGATAGATGGGGCCGCCGATCGGTGATGCTTTTCGGTGCAGGGGCACTGTTGGTAGGTGCCACTGGCACTAGTGTAACCACCCAACCGTTTGTCCTCTTCGGGTTGCGCATCATGCAAGCTGCCGGCTACGTGGCCTTCACCACTGCCGCGACGGCACTGGTCTCTGACCTAGCTCTACCACAGCAGCGCGGAGCAGCTCTGGCCATCTTCGGCGCTGCCGCTAACGTCGCCATGACCCTCACACCAGCTGCGATCAGCATTAGTCTAGGTCTACTCACCATAAGAGGGGCTCTCTGGCTTTCTGGCATTCTAGCATTCTTGAGCGGCATTCTGATCTTGCCGATCCGCCCAAAACCACTCAGAGACAAGCAGAGATGGATCTGGCGCACTCTTCTCAAGGTGCCGAGCGAACTGCGCACTCCTATGATGATCGCCGGACTCTTCGGTCTGGGCTTCGGCGCTTTTCTCCAATTTCTACCTTTGCTGACTGAAAGGCGTGGGTTAGGGCCAGCTGGCCTTGTGTACACAGCGTATGGCGTTGGCATTATCCTGACTCGTTTGACAATGGGACGACGATTGGACCAAGGCGACCGCAACAAAATATTGTTTCTCGCCTTTCTATTGATGACCATGGGCCTAGTCGGGTTCGCGTTTGCCGATTCGCTGGGACTCTTGCTCGGGGCTTCGATATTCATCGCAGTAGGTTCAGGTATCCTGCATCCATCGCTGATCGCGATACATGTCGAGCGCATGCCCGAAAGCGAGCATGGGCGAGCCACGGCCAATTTCTACATAAGTTTTGACTTGGGCATTGGATTAGGAGCATGGGTTCTCGCAATGGTGTTGCAATTGTTCGGATTAATGGGGTTGTATCTTTTCGCTGCGGCTTCCGCTATTATTGGGGTTCCGCTGGTGCGACAGCTCAAATAGCTCCGAAAGAATCTCTCCCAGCAACGAGCGAACATCTTAGCGAATCTACTCTTTTCTGGTAGAACCTGAGAGTTAACGCTTATATGCCAGTCTACTATCGACTGTTAGTAGAGGAATCAAAAAATGGTCGAGTTAGGTTGCTGCGGTTCATCCGATATGAGACAATTGGTCAAAGAATACTACGGCAAGCGTTGGTCGAGCGAGGCTAGCGCATGTTGTGAGGAATCCAACCTGCTCTCGAACGCCCACCACGCTCTAGTTAGGGAACTTTCGCCTAGAAGAGGCATGGTCGTTCTAGATGTGGGATGTGGCACAGGAGACGCAGTCTTAGAGATAGCTGAGAAGGTTAAACCTAATGGAAAGGCTATGGGAGTTGACTTTACGAAGGAAGGGATTGCGAAGGCGCAGGATAAGGCAAAGAGCTTAGGATTAGAAGAGATTGCGGAGTTTAGGCTGGCTGAGGCTGAAAAGCTTCCCTTTGAAGATGGAACTTTTGATGCTGTGATCAGTGAATGTGTCGTCTGCCTCGCCTCTGATAAGCAACAAGTATTGACTGAGAAGGTTCGAGTGCTCAAGCCAGGCGGGAGGGTCATCATGCACGACGTAATAAGCTGGGCGCCGATGCCCGAAGCCATCCGAGGCAATTCCAAGCTTTACTGCAGTTGCATAGGCGGCGCAGTCAGGATGGACGATTACAAACGTATGATGGAGAGAGCCGGGCTTACTGCTATCAAAGCAGTTGACTATTCGAAGCAGACTAGGAGACTGTTGAACGCAGGAATTCTCGCAAAAGCCTTTGACATAGCGGAGGACGACAGGGCCTTCCGTGAGATCATTGATTTCGTCCGGAAGGATGGTATCGGTTACGCTCTCTTCGTCGGAACAAAACCGAAGACCTGAGCGTTTGAGTAATATAGTCCTCCATCGTTTCTTGACTCAATATATTCTAAAGCAAGAAGAATGATATGCCAACTAATACGAAAACAACTCCAGCAATCTTTGTCATCACTCTATTGTTAATTCTACTCGAGATGAGTCTACCTAGATAGATCGCCATGACCGATACTAAAGTTAAGGCCGTCATGGTACCGACCAGAACCATCAAAGGATCATATCTAGTTGCAAACAACGCCGAAGCGATCTGAGTCTTGTCACCCAGCTCCGCCAAACCCACAGCAATCAACGGAACGAGTATGTCTGCCATCACGTTGGTCATTTGCCGAATCATCTGGTGAAGATAAGGTAGGTTTCTTGAATAGTTACGGCCTCCGTCACAGTGACCCGATAGCCTCGTTCCTTGAGAAAGGTTTCCAAGCTGATGCGCACGGTTTCGTAGACGATTATTGTCACGCCAGGAATCGGATGTTTCTCGATAGGCTTGTACACGGTAACAACACTTTGCCCCTTAGGAACGAGAAACATTTTCGCGTCTTTCTCGGTTGCCGCGAGAGCCTTGTACTGCAACCCTCCGACAGGACCTATGGTCTGGTCCGGGCTTATTGTTCCTGAGATGAATACGTCACTACGCAGAGTTTGGTTCCGAATTGCTGCGATTATAGCTATTGTTATCGCTGCACCTGCACTAGGTCCGTCAACCACATCGACATTCGAATCAGCTATCACCGTCAATATAACATCAGTAGTCATCATCGAGACTCCTGTCACGTTCTGGGCGACCAGAACCGCTGTTCTGCCGCTTGTCTGCAGGTCAATCCCCACCTTGGGCTGAGTATTTACTAGAAGTCTTCCTTCGCCATTCCTCAATTCAACCAGAACGTTCATAACCACTCCTTTATAGGAGATCGCTAGCGGCCCTTGCTCGACCTGCTGCACAGCAACTATGTTCACAGATGATTTTCCGATGAGTCCAACATGTGCCGATCCTGGACGGAAGAGCCTAGAGTAGTAGTCTGCTTGAGCCTTGTAGTATGCAAGTTGGTTCTGCAAAATCTCGTGCTGTTGCTTCACGCCTCCAAGATCCATGGCCAACTTCTCGTTCTCTCGAATCAGACTGTCAACATGGCCTCCAAGCGTCACCGTCCAGTAGAACAAAGCTACATTCAACGAGAGGCTCAAGACGAGCACGATCTTCAACGCGCTGCGTCCATTCCTCTCTCTAGACGACTTCAATTCACATCAGAGCTTGCCAGCTACAAAGACAATTACATAAGCTTAGCTCTAAGCTGCAGAGTGTCAACTAATAATTCTCTTGATTCCCTTTATCTTCTCGAAATGTTTGTTGAAGGAATAGATCTCAGATACTTCGTTCTCTTGCATGATCGAGATTGCCAGCCCGTCATTCAGCCCAATCGAATTTTCTCTCGCCAAATCGATTGATGAGATATATGCCTCCCTGTTGACAGCTTCGATCTCGATAGCATCATTTGATAGAAGCCCCTCCTCCAGCTTCAACGCCGTCTCAATGGGAAGCCAGTCTTCCAGAAAGTTGAAGACCTCACTCATGTGAACGACGGTTGTTATGACTCGTTCGCCCTTGTTAACTCGTGAGATGATGCCTTTCGCGGCTTCTTTTATTGCCTCATCCTCAGCCTTCAGCTTGCGCCCAGCTTTCAGAAACGCGTATATGAAGACATTCGCATCCAGAAATCTCATTTCAAATCATTCCACTAAGTCTTCCTGATCAACTTCCTAAGCTTATGATAGTCCGAGAAATCTTCCAGAGCAACGTCAGTTTCTACTGAGTCGAAATATTTAGTGAGGTCCAATGTTCTCTTAGGGACAACTCTCAAATGGTCCGGATACATGAAGACGTAGACCTCCCTTACTCCCTTCAGAATCCGCTCTCGCCATTTCGCCGGAATTGTAAATCTACCCTGAGAGTCAATTTCTTTCAGTTCCACCTCAGGCACAACTGATCACCTTTTCAAGGCAGTTCTGCCTGAAAGTATAAATCTTGCCTAGAAACATCATTGACATCCCCGGCGATCTTAATCACCCTTCAGATCCCAATCTCTGGTCTGCTGATGTTTTACGCGCCGATTCAAACGGATTGGTCGATGACTCTTCAAACTATCATAAACAGCTTGAGTCTAAAGGCTAGTTCGGACGAGCCGACATGGACACTACTGACCGCTTCAATGCAAGGTCGATTTCACGAACCATATGGAGCGGTTGATGGAGAACCCGGCCTCCACTGAGATCCGAACGCCAAACGTAATCTTCTTCGATAAGTCTTTAGCTCAAAGGCGAGAAGGTTAAATCGCCTGTCCGTCTCCTCAGCATCGGTGTCTCCGAGATGATTGAAAGTAGGCATCTGACTACAAACATCTCGACTACATGTCGACGTATGAGATGGCATCTTCTATTCGTGTTGGCTCTGTACGTGGCCTCCTTCGCCGCGGGTTACGCTGCAATCGGTGCCTCTCTCCCCTTCGCGGTTGACCTTCGAGCCCGCCTCCTCAGAATGGTCACCACGGAGGCGCCTTTCACAACGGTGATCAAGACGCTCAGGTCGGGAAATTTGCTCGCGGCGATTATGTTCACGTTCCTCGTGAACTTGACCTCTGGCGCCTTCCTCTCAACGACGCTCCTCGGCGTTGTTCCCCTCCTCGGCAGCGGAGGAATATCGCTTGTAACCGTCTACCGGGGCTTCTCGCTAGGAGTAATCTACTATGGCGTCCTCACCCAGTCGTCAGTAGCGTTTGCATTAGCCGCCGGGACGCTGATCTTTGAGTTAGGTGGATACGTGTTCTCAGGGGCCGCAGGGATCGCCCTAAGCCTCGCCACGATCTTCCCGAGGCGATATGGAGCTGAGGGCAGGTGGGCTGCATTCAAGAGGGCTTGGCTCTACGCGGTGAGGCTATACGTCGTAGTGGCGGTGCTTCTGTTCGCGGGAGCCATCTGGGAGATGACAGGGTTATTCCTCCTTGCAGGGTAGGCTGAGATGTGCTTCTATGTTGAGGTGTTCTTCGCGCTTAGTTTCATGTATACCAAAAGCCCTGCGTGAGCTGAACAGGGACTGCGTCAATAGAGGCTATCGGGAGGCCGATATCAGATCCTCTACGAACACTACTTCCATTTCAAAGGATTTCCGCTCTATCTCCTTGAGAATATCTTCTTCCCTCCTTGCGAAAACGGCTTTTCCTTTTATGCTCTTGGCAAGCGCTATCACGTAACTATCCTCCAAGGATATCGCTCTCTCGCACTTGACCTCCCCTGCCAAAATGTGAAGGTCAGATGGCTCAAGGACAGCAACGTATCGTGATTCAATAAGCGATGCAACCTTCTTCGCGGCTACGGCGCTCCCAAGCCTCCTACAGATGACGTAAAAGAGTTCAGTCAAGGCGATCTTGCTCGTCGAAGCGAATGCTTGGCCGGATTCAACGCTGGCTCTTACGAACTCCGCCAAGCTTGTAGCGTAAGCCATCTCGATTAGAACACTTGAGTCAAGGGCTACGTGCCCTTTCAAGTCTCGCGAGCTTCTGCTCATCAAGCTTTCGAGCCTCCTTCAGCAAACGGTACGCCTCCTCGACTCTTTCTCTTCTTAAGCAGCCGTAGAAATCGTCGAAAAGGTCGGAACGCCTAGTTGACATGCCACGTTCAGCAACCAGTTGTCTGACGGTCTCGTCTAGGCTCACCTTACGCTTTAGCTCCAACTGCAACTTGGCTGCTAACTCGACAAGCCTCCTCTTCGTTTCATCCGAAACTTGGATCGTTGTCAAGGCTATAGGAAATAACATTCTATGGAATGTAATAAAGCTTCTGCACCACTCCCATGCCAGGGTGCTCGCAAACGTTCTGCCGGTCTAAGCGATGCCTCTGCCATTGATAGCGAGGGTCACCAAGGCCGTCCACCTCCTAGTCAAGAGAAAGCAAAGCATTATGGAACCGGTTTAGGGTCTTGGACGCAACACCACTTTCAAGCGAATCTATCTGATAAAAGGATTTTCGAGCTGGTTTCCTTCATCGCCGTTAACATATTCAGATAGATTAGGAAACTAGCATCCAAGCGCACCCTCAAAGATATCTCTCCCAAACTCCGTCTCCAAGTATGCTGCCCTAGGTTCTCCAAGCCTCGAACCTTTCAATCCCAAGGCTTTGTTATATCTCGATATGCTGTCCAGACATGGTTAGGATATGCTCCTACAAGGATCTGCGCCTTACAAGGGCCCTTCGCTGGGCTGCGGCACGCCTAGAAAGGCGAAATAACAATCTTTACTAGAATTACTACGTCGTCAGTCCATCTTGTAGCTCATGTAGGAGAAGTGAGCGTATTGACGATTGCTGTAGGGAAGACCAAGGTGAGGATACGCCTTGAGTATTGGTTGCTCATCTCCTTCCTGCTGGGACTCCTCATCGCCTACATCGTTCCGATTAGGATTGACGTATTTCCTATCATCGTTGACGGCTTCATTACCGTATTCATGTTTCTTGCGCCTGTCATAGTGTTTGTGATCATCCTCAATTCCACATGCTCATTGATTTCTGAGAGAGATGTTGCGGGAGCGGTGATCAAAGCATCGGTGGTGCTCTTCGGCTCGTCGGTCTTAGGATGCTCTCTATTCGCCTCAATCGTTCTTTCATCTCTATTGCCCGCACCATCTGCCTCTACGGGGCTCACGGTCCAAACTTTCTCCTACATCATGCAAATTATGCTAAACAGCCTACTTCGACCAGTTACAATGGCTCTAATGCTAGGAGTGACCCTTGCCTTCGCATTCTCGCACACGTCATTCTTCATGAAGGTCGTGGGCTTCTCCAAGAGGATGTATCGGATTCAAGAGAGAGCCTTCAAGATCCTACTCAAGGTCTTCCCCGCGATCGCGATGTCCTTGGGTGGAACCTTATATTACAACCTCGGACAGGTCTCGCTGGAAGTCTACATGATCTCTATGGCCTTGACCTTATTCCTCGGCTTGGCCGCTTTGGCTATTCTCTTCATCACAGTTGAAAGAGTCACGCATGTAGGACTCGTGAAGCTATCAAGGTATTCGACGAGGATGTTTGCAACGGGGTTATCTATTGGCTCCTCATACATGGCTCTTCCCCTAGCCCTCAAGATCTTCAAGGAACACTTCGATGTCAGTGCAGGCATCGGAGATCTTGTTCTATCCCTTGGAGCTTCGCTGAATCGATGCGGCAGCGTTATGGGAGTTCTTGTCGTGACGTTTGTGGCTGCGCGCTACACCGGCTTCGAGGTTTCTTGGCAGCAGATGCTGCTTCTAGCCATTCCCATCGCCCTCATAGGCTTCGGGTCGCCTGGGATACAAGGAGGAACGCTTCTCGTTGGGATGCCTGTGATCCTACATGTGATCGCGCCGTTAAACGCTGCGAAGTTTGTGGCAGTAGCCCTCGCCCTATTCGTAGGCGGGACAACCTTCATTCAGGCGGCAGTGAACAACGTCGCGAGCGGCTACATCACTCTCCTAGTTAGTGGCTTGCATCAAAGCAAACAGCAGGGCTAAGTTCAGAATAGGAAGCTGCCTAATGTTCTGATTCTGAGTAAGGTGGCTTCGATCCCGAAGACGATTCTCAGAGTTTGATAAAGAGAGACGGATAGTGTTCTATTGCTAAAGTTTCGATGCGACATTGTCTCTGAAGATCTCGAGGTCCTGCAGGCCTAGCCCGGCCACAGTGATCAAGCCTACTCCCAGGCCTCGGTAGTCCCCTATTGTCTTCAGAATGTTGTCTTCGCCGGCAGTTTTCTGCACGATTCGTTCCGCCTCGTCTAGAGGTATCTTTCTGGCATTGGCGATTCGTTGAGCCTGATGTCTGACATCGTTAGTAGTCGCCTTGAGGAGTGGCCTCAAGCCCGTTGCGACCGTGATCTTCGAGAAGTCCCGGCCAACATCTACGCAGTGCTTCTTCAAGACCTTGATCTTGTGGTCCAGTTCTGAAGGAAGCGGGAGGCCCACTATGTGGCTTATGTCAGCGTACTTCGCCATAATCCTAAGCGTCCTCTTCTCTCCAGAACCTCCAATCATTATAGGAATAGATCCTCGCACAGGCCTCGGCGAGTTCAACGTATTCCTAGCGCTATAGATCTGCCCAGCGAAGTTTGTGAACTCGTTCTCGAACATGCTCTTGCAGATTTGTACAGCCTCATCCAGACCCCTCAGCCGTTCCTTCGGTGGCGGGAAGCGCCCCATGAAACCTTCAAACTCGTCGCTGTGCCAGCCGGCTCCTATCCCAAAGATTAGCCGGCCACCAGAGATTATGTCAACCGTAGTCGCCATCTTGGCCAGAACCGTTGGATGACGGTAGTGGGCGCATGAAACCAAAGGACCTAGAGCAATTCTATCGGTGACAGCTGCAAGCCCCGCCAAGGTCGTCCAGCACTCCAATGGATGGTTCTCACGCCCCTTTGGATTCTCCATGTTCATGAAATGATCCGTAATCGTGAAAAGGTCGTAGCCCAGATCCTCAGCCTTCTGGCAAAGCGTCTTCATCGTTTCAAAATCTCGGCCTTCCGGAGGGACGTGAACCCCAAATCTCATTCGTTTTCCTTGCAACATTGCTCTCAATCCAAGAAACATCTACACATCTTATTCAACTCTTTCGAAAAGGTTCTGTAGGAAGACCGGTTGCCACTTAGATCACTTGCACTTCTTTCAGTCGAATCCACGAAACGCTTTGGCTTCTCTCGCACCTTGGCTGCACTAGTAGACTTCAACGAAACCCAAGGGTTGGGAATCACGGGACCCTATCAAATCCCAAGATCTCCCAGAAAGCGGGGGCCGGTTTCAGGATTTTCGTAGGGGGAGGGGGGAGCCGAGTTCTGGTAACTTGAGAAGGGGGCGAATCAGGCTGGTAACTGGAAGGGGGCGGAGCAACTGACTTCGCTTGGAGCCAAGAAATCCAATATAGAACCTTGACTGATGTTCCTTGAAAGCTCACATGGTAGTGTAGTTTCTTGATCGAGACTCTGTTGAAATGGCTGAGTGACAAAGCTGATCTGATATTCGGTTCGTTCTTGGGTATGTTGCTGACATTGGCTGGTTCGTTGTTCATTCTAAGGCGACAGAGAAGGTTGGAACTTGCCGATGCGCGATGTGAACGAATCTATGCACCACTATACGACGAACTGTCTGAAGTTGGCAAAGCAGAACGCAAGGTGCTGGAAGCCTACCTCAAAGGAGAACGGCTAAAAGGCTACACAACGCTGCTAACACGCATACGTCAAATGGGCCTGAGGGCAATCATTGATGGATGTCAGCAAGACCTAGAACTGCTGAAGAGGCTTGCTCAGAGGCAGTAGGTTATTCTTCCGTCCACTCTTTCGTCTCACCTGGCCCTTTGATGAAAGGCAGCATCCCTAGAATCAGTGCAACTATGCCGAGTAGAGCTGTGACAAATGATTCGTTCGTCAGATGCTTTCCAACATAGGAGAGATAGTAGGCGAGGGCCAAGAATATGATTCCTGCAAAGATTGCCACAGTTCGCTTCGGAAGTCTTGCCAGAGCTGCGAATCGCGATCTCGTTGGCTCTCGAAGGATGCGGTTTACCTCTGAGTAGAAGGGAAAGCTACTGTCACAGTCTGCTGGCTCAAGCAGTATCTTCTTTTCACCTAAAAGCACTCGTTCCAAGTAACTGACATTCATGTCGAATCTTCTCTTGCTTACATTGGAAGAGCCTATGACATATCGGCCGATTGAGTACGCCTCACAATGGATCAATGTATCCTTGCTTTCAGAGTCTTCAGCAAGGACGACGAAGAATCTGTACCGAGAGTCACTGTTCCTGTATATGATGAGTTTGTTGTTGTGTCTGCTTCTCTTCTTATCTAGGTCGAGAGAATCTTTCAAGTCAAAATCGCCTATGATTTTTGCAACTTTGCTGATAGGGCAGTTGATCGCTCTGAAAGTCCGCTTGTCAGTATCCATCATTCCAACTCCCACAAGTGGCTTTGCGATTGCCTCCGCAAGCACACCGAACAAGACGAGAGTCATTGAGCCAATTATAGCATCCACAAAATACACCAACGGGGAATTGAGATGGCCGTAGAGATTCAACACCGCACCTAGAAGCGACATATCTATTGGACTTACAAACCTCTTCTCCGGTAAGTAATGCGATGCGAAGATTGGGTAGCCAATTAGAAATAGCAGAGTTGCCCCACTCAAGATACCTAGGTTCTGATAGTTTGGTATTGTGGTACGCCAGAATATCTCTACAGGTGGATAGTACAGGGCAACTTGATGCAAAATCACGAAGTTCACTACGCCGCCAAAAAACGTGAAGATGGCCCACTGAACGACTGTAGCATCCCGCCAGATTCTCTCTTCCAGCCTTTCCAATCTTTCCAAATGGCTCCCCCAAGAGGCATCTTTCGAGAGTGGGTATTTCTGTTTTACCGAATCTCCCAGAAATGCGGCCGTCTAGGCCGGTGCGTCCATCCGACGATCCTCGACATTACCACGCAAGTTCCGGCTGGAACCCCCTTCCAGTTACCAGCCTGATTCGCCCCCTTCTCAAGTTACCAGAACCGGGAGCCGTCGCTTAACGACGGCACCCCCTATGAGACATCGGGAACACAAAGTGAACGCGTCTTCCCAAACCAGAACTGACCGAAAAGGACATGTGTATCGAGGTGCACATAATTAGGCGACGGTGAACGAATGGAGAATACCGATCCAAAGTGCCCTGACTGCGATAGGGAAATGACCTTTTACTCTAGCGAAACATT